>Ga0209777_10002905_pt1 | contig 21833 bp, 20 predicted proteins | sample FrelakmetHBP12HB_FD_187147 | JGI IMG/M metagenome (GOLD analysis project Ga0209777, IMG submission 187147) | Freshwater lake sediment microbial communities from the University of Notre Dame, USA, for methane emissions studies -HBP12 HB (SPAdes)... | ecosystem: Environmental > Aquatic >...
CTGGCGCAGCGGGCCCCGAGACTGGAAGGCGGCCATGACCCAGTTCGCGATCCTCTACCCGGACCGCTTCATCCTGGAGAGCTAGTCATCGGCCCACACACAGAAATCCGGATAGGGCCCTGCGCTCTCACTTCCGCCTACTCGTAACCACTCGCAACTCGGCGTCTCGCAACTGTTCTGAACTCTCGCTACTCCACTCTCTTGACTTGTCGGTCTACTTCCAGGACACGCTCTTCGCCCAGTCGGCGAACTTCGTCGGCGCGATCCCGAATTCCTTCGCTGTGCCCGCGATGTCGGCGTTGTAGCCGACGCGGTCGAACCACTCCAGCATGAGCGCGAAGTCTTCGCTCGCCTTCCGCACCTCGGCGATCGGCACCTGGACGTGCGTGATGGTGCGGCCGGTGACCTGGCTCAGGATCCGCGCGACTTCCGGCATCGTGATATTGTCGCCGGAGATGTCGATGGCCCGGCCCTTGAGCTGCTCCGCGCGCTCGAAGGCGACTTTCCCGTATTTGCCGATGTCGCGGACGGCGATCATCTGCAGCGGCGTCGCCGGCTTCATGCCGACCGCGAGCTGGCCGTTGTCGATGCCCGGCTTGAACCACCCGCCGAGGAAGTTCTCCATGAAGAAGGCGGGACGCAGGATCACCCAGGACGCGAACCCCACGCTCCGCACCGTCTCCTCGACCCGCGCCTTGTTGTCGAAGTGCGGGATGCCCGTCTTGCGGTGCGCCGACCCGACCGACGTGTAGACGAAGTGCCGGATGCCCGCCTTTGCCGCGACCTCGGCGGTCCGCTTCCCCTGCACCTCCTCCTGCTCCACCCCCGCCTCCCAGGTGTTCTGGACGGCGAAGACGCCCCAGGCGCCCTCGAAGACCCGCCGCAGCGAGGCCGCATCGTCCAGGTTGCCCGTTACCACCTCCGCGCCTAGCGCCGCCAGCGCCCGCGCCGGCTCGCCCGTCGGCTTCCGGGTCACGGCCCGGACGCGGTGCCCCGCCGCCAGCAGCTCGCGCGCCACGGCCCCGCCCTGCTGCCCGGTCGCGCCGGTGACGACGATCAACGCTCCGCTTTGCACCATCGGTGTCCTCGTGTGTGAGTGTGGTGTTTCTATCTACTTAAATAGTCGTGATCACGGATAATGTCAACCCTTGAGGGCCGGCGGGGACATGGCCAGGGAGCGAGCCGTGCGCTGTTGCGTGCCTCCCCTGCGCGCGCCGAGGGCCACGGACCGAGGGCCGACGCGCGTGAGCGCCGGCGGGCCCCGGTAGTGCCGGGATATCGAGGGCGCGGCCATCTCCCGGGTGCCGGATCGGCTCCGAACCACGCGGTACTCGGGCGGGAGCCTTTCGTAGAACTCCCGGTGAATCCAGCACAAGAACTCGGCGCTCGTGATCCTCAGATCCGATTCGAGTTCCAGGCGGGACTCGATCAGCCGCTGGAGCTCCACGTGGGCCCTGGCTTCGAGCTGCAATGCCCTGCGCGTTGGATCGGCGGCATGGTCGCCCGCGAGCGCCTGCTCAGCGTGTGCTGGCCTCCCACCTTGCGACGGGCCGCAGCCTGTCATACATTGCATGACGTGAAGACCGCCGCCTTGACCATACGCCTGGACCCCGAACTGCAGCGGCAGCTCGCTCGCATCGCGCGGCGCACGGGCCGGAGCCGCAGCGACCTGGCGCGTGACGCGTTACGCCGGCAGCTCGCCATCGTGCAGTTCCAGGATCTTCGCCGCCGCATCATGCCGCTCGCCGAGGCGGCCGGCTACCTCACCGACGAGGACGTGTTCCGCGACGTCTCGTGAGGGTCTTCCTCGACACGAACGTTCTCGTCAGTGCCTTCGCCACGCGGGGGCTGTGCGCGGACCTGCTCCAGGTGGTGCTGGCGGACCACCGACTGATCGTCGGCGAAACCGTCGTCGACGAATTGCGCCAGATCCTGCGCCGGAAGCTGCGCCTCCCCAGCGCCGCGATTGAGGAACTGGACGCCTTTCTGCGGCAGCATGCGGAGGTGGTAGCCAACACACCGCGCGTGCAGGTGCGGCTTCGTGACGCCACCGACCTTCCGGTGCTGGCCGAGGCGGTCGCGGGAACCGCGGATGTCATGGTGACGGGGGACGCCGACCTGCTGGTGGCCGCAGACAGGTCCCCGGTGCCGATCCTCGCTCCGCGCGCTTTCTGGGAGCTGCTGCGCGCGCAGAGTGGCCCGCCCCGCGCCTCGCGGAGTTCCGGCGGAAGTTCAGCTAGCTAGAGCGTCGTGCCAGGCTACGCGTGCTTCTGCTTGCGCAGCTCCTCCCGGATCTGCCGCAGGAGCACGGTGATCACGGGCACCATGAACATGGCTGCGAATTCAATGAGCCGACCCGGTGTGTACCACATGCGGGCCATCGCGCCGAACAGGATGAGAACCCGCTCGACGACCGCCACCACGAACAGGATGAGGGCGGCGTAAAAGAAGGTCCTGCTACCGTAGTGACTCAGTTTCTCCACGTCCATCGAGCCCCCCCAATGCGATTCGGTTGGCCTCTAGATCCGAGCGATCCGCCGACGAGCAGGGATATGCAGCATCGGGACCGCCGGCGCCAGTCTCGACGCCGATGGCGCCCCGCCGAGACCGTCCTCTCATGTCTCTTGTCTCACAACCACTCGCAACTCGGCGTCTCGCAACTCCACCGAACCCCGCCTACTCTTCACTCATATCTGCCCGGTACCGCTTGAGCTTGTCGTAGAGCGTCCTGAGGCCGATGCCCAGTCGGTCGGCCGCCGCGCGGCGGTTGCCGCCGACCGCCGCCAGGGCCCGCTCGATGGCCGCCCGCTCGATGTCCTCGAGACTGCCGCCGTTCCCACCCGCCGACACCGCCACCGCCGCGTCGGCCAGCTCCAGGTGCGCGACCTGGATCTCGTCCCCGCTGGCCAGGATCGCGGCGCGCTCCAGCACGTTGGCCAGCTCGCGGACGTTGCCGCGCCACGGGGCCGCGACGATCAGCTCCCGCGCAGCCGGCGAAAGCGTGAGATGCACGCGCCCGATCGCCGCTCCGATCCGCGCCAGGAGCGTCGAAGCGAGCGGCAGGATGTCCCGCCGGCGCTCACGCAGCGGGGGGAGCCGGATCGGGAACACGGCCAGCCGATGGTAGAGGTCTTCGCGCAACGCGCCCGAAGCCCGGAGCTGCTCGACGTCACGATTGGTGGCGGCCACCCAGCGCACGTCGGCCTCGATGGTGCGCGAGCCGCCGACCCGCTCGAACCGCCGGTCCTGCAGCACCCGGAGCAGCTTGGCCTGCAGCGCCGGCGGCATCTCCCCGATCTCGTCCAGGAAGAACGTGCCGCCGTCGGCCAGCTCGATGCGGCCACGCCGCGCGCTCACCGCGCCGGTGAACGCGCCCCTCTCGTGCCCGAACAGCTCGCTCTCCAGCAGCGTCTCGGTGATGGCCGCGCAGTTCACGGCCACGAAGGGCCCCGCCGCCCGCGGGCTCCACTCGTGCAGAGTCCGCGCCGCCACTTCCTTGCCGGTGCCGCTCTCGCCCATCAGGAGCACCGTGGCGTTGGTGGGCGCCACCTTGCGCAGCGCCTCGACCACCGGCAGCATCGCCGGGTCGCCGTAGGCCAAGGGTGGCAGCTCCGGCGTCTCGCGCGTGGCGCGGTCGCGCGCCGCGAGCAGCGCACGGTGCTCCAGCGCGCGCGCGGCCAGGAGCCGCAGCGCTCCGGGGCTCCCGATCGGCTTCTGGAGATAGTCGAACGCGCCGAGCTTCATCGCCTCGACCGCTGAATCCACCGTGCCGAAGGCCGTGAGGACGATCACCTCCAGCTCCGGTTGCTCGACACGCACCTGCCTCAAGAGCGCCATGCCGTCGAGCCGCGGCATCTTGAGGTCGGTGATCAGGAGGTCGAAGCTCTCCCGCGCCAGCTGCCGCGCGGCGTCCGCCCCATCGGCCGCCTGCGCGACGACGTGGCCGTCGTCCTGCAGCGCTTCGGCCGCGAAGGCGCGCAGCCCCGGCTCGTCGTCCGCCACCAGAATTCTCGCCATGGCGCCTGCCGCTCAGCCGGCCGGGATGGCGATGCGGAACACCGCGCCGCCGTCCGGATGGTTGCCCGCGGTGATGGTGCCGCCGTGCAGCTCCACCACGCGCAGCGCGACGGCGAGCCCGAGCCCCGTGCCGCTCGTGCGGGTCGTGTAGAAGGGCGAGAAGATCCGTTTCTCGTCGCCCGGCGCCAACCCGGCGCCGAAATCGCGGACCGTAAAGACCAGCGAGCCGTCGCTGCGCCCCACCGTCGCCTCCGGGCGGGCGCCCTCGGGTGACGCCTGGTGGGCGTTGCGCAGCACGTTGACCAGGGCCTGCCGCATCCGGCTCTCGTCCATCTGCCAGGTGGAAGGCGCCGCGCCGGCGTGCAGCACGAAACCGCCCGGCGCCACCTCCTCCGCGCACGACGCCAGCAGCGCCGCGGGATCCGCCGGCTGCAGGTCCGTCGGACCGGAGCGCGCGAAGTCCAGCAGGTCGCTGGTCAAGGCCTCGAGCCGCTGCGCCTCCCTCACCACCAGGTCGGCCTTGCTGCGCTCCCCGCCCCCGGCACTCAGCCGCTCCGCCAGAAGCTGCGCGTGGCCCTTGAGGGAGGCCAGCGGGTTCCGGAGCTCGTGCGCCAGCACCGCCGACATCTCACCCAGGGCGCCGAGCCGCCGCTGGTCTTCCAGCCGGCGCTCGATCTGCTCCTGCCGCACCGAGAGCCGCCAGAAGATCACGGCCGCGGCGATCAGGGCCGCCGCCATCAGCAGCGAGAGCACGAGCGTGTTCGTGGCCTGGGCGGCGAGGCGCTCCGCCACCAGCGGCTCGAACTCCATCACGAAGGTCAGGCGCCGCGGCCGGACCCCTGGCGCGGGCGGGACGGAGGACGGCGAGCCCGGCCTGGCTTGGGACGGCGCAGAGGGCCGTGAACCCGCCCCGGCTTGGGGCGGCTCCGGCGGCGCCGCGAGAAAGGCGAATCCCCACAGCCTCAGCTGGGCACCGACCTGCTCCATAACGGGAGGGCCGGGTGGGCGGTTCACCGGAATGTGGATCGGGGCGGCCGGCTTGCCCGCCTGCGCCATCACCGCCCCGGCAGAGTCGAAGAAGGCGAGGTAGCTCAGCCCCGCGGCCTGGTGCTGGCGCAGCAGGCTGTCGAGCTGCCCGGCCTCGGGCGGCTCCGCCATCGCGCGGGCCTGCTGGCGGATGGCTTCGATGAGGACCAGGCTCTGCCCGCGGTTCAGGGTCGTCGCCGCAGCCACGGCCCGATCCCGTCCCATCCACGCGGTCGCGACCAGCACGGCGCCCATCGCCACGGTGGTGGCGAGCCAGCCCCAGCGCACCCAGCGGCCGAGCGGGGGCTTCATCATTGCGGCGCGCAGCGCGGCGCCAACGCGTGAGAGGCCATCAGCGCGCGAATATAGCCGCCACCCTCGGGGCCGGGGGGCCGTCTCCGTCGGCGTTGCGAGCGTCGGCACCACGCTCCGCACCCCTACTCGTACCGCAGCGCCTGGATCGGATCCAGCGCCGCGGCCTTCCGCGCCGGATAGAACCCGAAGAAGATCCCGACGGCTGCCGAGAAGCAGAGGGCCACCAGCACCATGTGCGGCGCGATCGCGGTCTGCCATCCGGTGGCCTTGGAAAGGATCGCTGCGCCGCCGAAGCCGAGGCCGACGCCGATCGCCCCGCCGAGCACGCTCATCACGATGGCCTCGACCAGGAATTGCGTCAGCACGTCGGCGCCGCGCGCCCCGATGGCCATGCGGATCCCGATCTCGCGGGTCCGCTCGGTCACCGAGACGAGCATGATGTTCATGATCCCGATCCCGCCCACCAAGAGCGAGATGCTGGCGATCGCCGCAAGGAGCATCGTCATCACCGAGGTGGTGCCCTGCGCCGCCTCCGCCAAATCGGTCTGGTTCCGGACCGTGAAGTCGTCGTCCGCGTAGCTCGGCAGCTTGTGCGAGCCCCGCAGGATCTGCCGGATCTCCTCCTGCGCCGCCGGGATGTCGTCCTTGCTGTCCGTGCTGGCGAGGATCTGCGGGAGGAAGTTGAACCCCGACAGCCGCGTCTGCACCGTGGTGTAGGGCGCGATGATGAGGTCGTCCTGGTCGGTGCCCTCCGCCGTCTGCCCCTTCGGCGCCAGCACGCCGATGACCTGGAACGGCTCGTTGCGGACGCGGATCTGCGCGCCAACCGGGTCCTGACCGGGGAAGAGGTTGTTCGCCACCGTCTTCCCGATCACCGCCACCTTGCGGTTGGCCTGCAGGTCGCTCTGGTCGAAGAACCGGCCCGACGCGAGCGTCCAGGCGCGGATGGTCTGGTAGTCGAGCGACACCCCGTCCACCAGCGTCCGCCAGTTCGAGTTGCCCCCGATGACCTGGCTCGGGGCCACCTCCACCGGCGACACCTGCGCGAGCAGCAGCCCCTCGCGCTTCAGGGCCTTGTAGTCGTCGAGCGTCAGGCGCCCGGCCGTACCCGCCCCCATGCTCACGCCGCCCTGCCGGTTCGCTGCCTGGGTGACGACGATCATGTTCGTGCCGAGGTTGTCGATGCGCCGCTGGATCTCCGACTTGGCGCCCTGCCCCACCGCGACCATCACGATCACCGCGCCCACGCCGATAATGATGCCCAGCATCGTGAGCAGCGTCCGCATCTTGTTCTTCAGGATGCTCCTGGTGGCGATGTCCACCAACCGTGTCGCTTTCATGTCAGTCCGCCGCCAGAGGTTCGAGTTGCGCCAGGTCGGCTTCCGCGACGTGGCGATCCACGATCGGCTCGTCCCGGATCACGAGCCCGTCCCGCAATTCGACCACGCGCTTGCAGTACCGCGCGATGTCGTGCTCGTGCGTCACCAGGATGATCGTGATGCCCTGCTCGTTCAGTGCCTGGAACACCGCCAGCACTTCGATGGAGGTGTGGCTGTCGAGGTTGCCGGTCGGCTCGTCGGCCAGCACGATCGCCGGCTTGGTCACGAGTGCCCTGGCGATCGCCACCCGCTGCTGCTGCCCGCCCGACAGCTCGCTCGGCTCGTGGTGCGTGCGGTCGCCGAGGCCGACGCGCTCCAGCGCCTCCCGCGACAGTTGTTTGGTGTCCAGCTTGTGGCCGCTCCGGTCGTACATGAGCGGCAGCTCGACGTTTTCCAGCGCCGACGTGCGGGCCAGCAGGTTGAAACCCTGAAAGACGAAACCGATCTTCGAGTTGCGGATGTCCGCCAGCTGGTTCCTCCCCATCCCGTCCACCCGCACGCCGTCCAGCCAATAGCCACCGGAGGTGGGCTGGTCGAGGCACCCGAGAATGTTCATCAGCGTGGACTTGCCCGAGCCGGAGGCGCCCATGATGGCCACCATCTCGCCGCGCTCCATCGCGACGTCCACGCCGCGCAGCGCGTGCACCTCCGTCTTGCCGGTGATGTACGTCTTCCTGACGGCTTCCACCCGGATAACGATGTCCTGGTCGGCCATGGCTACAGCACTCGCCGCTGCATGCCACCCTGCTGTTGCTGCTGCTGGAACGGATTGCTCGCACCGCCGGCCTTCTCGTTGGTCACCGCCGCAATCACCTTCATGCCTTCCTTCACGTCACGGCCGATGATCTCGGTCTGCGTGCCGTCGGTAAGGCCGGTCCGCACGCGCATGGCGGTGGGTCGGCCATTGGCATCGAGGTACCACAGCATCGCAAAGCCGTTGCCCGACGCGCCGGTCGTCCCGGCCGGCCGCTGGCCGCCGGCGAACTGTCCGCCGCCCTGACCGCCGGCGCCGCCGCCGAAGCCGCCCTGGCCACCGGACCCGCCGCCAACGCCCGTTCCGCCCTGCGCGCCCCGCTGCGCCATCATCTGCCGGAAGCGGGCCGAGTCGGCCGCCGTGAACTGGCGCCGCCCCGAGTCCGCGCCGCCGCGGCCGGCCTGCGTCGAATCGCCGCCCTGCGCGGCGCGACCACCCATCCCGCCCTGCGGGAGCTGGGCCACCGCCAGCATCGCGACCGAGGCACGGAACCGCAGCGCGGCGTTCGGGACCCGGAACACGTTGGGCGCCTTCGCCGTCTGGAAGCTCACCGTCGCCGTCATCCCCGGCAGCAACTTGCCGTCGAGATTGTCCACCATCACGACCACGGTGTAGTCCACCACGTTCTGCGAGACCGTGGACTGCAACCGCACCTGCTGCACCTTGCCGATGAAGGTCCGGTCGGGATACGCCTGGACCGTGAAGTGCACGCCCTGCCCGGTCTGGATCTGGCCGATGTCCGCCTCGTCCACCTGGACGAGGATCTGCATCTTCCGCAGGTCGGAGGCGATCAGGAAGAGCTGCGGCGCGGAGAAGCTCGAGGCCACCGTCTGGCCCACGTCCACGTTGCGCTGGACGACGATGCCGTCGATGGGCGCGTAGATGTAGGTGTAGTCATGGTCCTGCTGCGCCCTCGCCAGGCTGACGCGCGCGGCGAGCAGGTTGGCCTTCGACTGCTCGAACGCGGCCTGTGCGGCGACATAGTCGTTGTCGGTCATCATCCCGTTGGCGTGGAGCGGCGTCGCCTGGGCGAGCGTGAACGCCTTCAGGCTCGAGTCCGCCACACCCTGCTGCACCGTGGCCTGCGCCTGGCGCACTTCCAGCACCGACAGCGCCGGATCGAGACGCGCGACCAGCTCGCCCTTCTTCACGTGGCTGTTGAAGTCGGCGTGCAGCTCGGCGATCTGCCCCGAGACCTGCGCCCCCACCTGCACCGTCGTCACGGCGGCCAGCGTCCCGGTGGAACTCACGGTGGACTCGATGTCACCGCGGTCCACGGTCACGAAGCGATAGTTGGCCGTGTAGCCGGAGTGGCCGCGCAGCAGGAAGCCCGCGGTGACCCCACCCGCGACGACGAGGAAGGCGACGGAGATGATGAGGCGGTGCTTCATGGTCCGTGTTCCTTACAGAGGGTCTGGCGGGGGAAGATCCCCCGCCTCGGAGTACCTTACAGCATTGCGTGTGCCGTTAGTTATGTTATTGCAGGACAACTACTTAAGGTTATGCTGGGTGGACAAAAATGCGGAATCTGCAGTACTGGGAGTGCGGAAATGGCATCTTTACGGGGAGGTGATGAAGTGATGCGGTACTTCATCACCCCATCACATCCCCGTCATTAATCCAGCCTCCTCACCTCGGTGACCAGCTTCTCGAGTGTCTTCTTCGCGTCGCCGAAGAGCATGAACGTCTTCGGGTAGTAGAACAACTCGTTCTCGATGCCCGCGAAGCCGGGGTTCATGCTCCGCTTCATCACGATCACGTTGCGCGCCTTGTCGGCGTCGATGATCGGCATCCCGTAGATCGGGCTCGAGGGGTCGTGCCGGGCGGCGGGGTTCACCACGTCGTTGGCCCCCACCACGACGGCCACGTCGCACCGCTCGAACTCGGGGTTGATCTCGTCCATGTCCTTCAGCTTGTCGTACGGGACGTTGGCCTCCGCCAGGAGCACGTTCATGTGCCCCGGCATCCGGCCCGCGACGGGGTGCACGGCGAACTTCACCACGCCCCCGCGCTTCTCGATCTCGTCGGTCAGCTCCTTCACCGCGTGCTGCGCCTGCGCGACCGCCATCCCGTAACCGGGGACGAAGATGACCGACCGCGCGTACCCGAGCTGCACCGCGGCATCCTCGACCGTGAGCGAGCGCACCGTCTTTTCCTGCGCCGACGCGAGCGATGCCGCCGCCGTCTCCGAGCTGCCGAAGGCGCCGAACAGCACGTTCCGGAACGAGCGGTTCATCGCCTTGCACATCAGGATCGAGAGCAGGAAGCCCGACGAGCCGTCGAGCGAGCCGGCGATGATCAGCACGTTGTTGCCGAGCACGAACCCCGTCGCGGCCGAGGCAAGGCCCGCGTACGAGTTGAGGAGCGAGATCACGACCGGCATGTCGGCGCCGCCGATCGGCATCACCAGCAGGACGCCGATGAGGAGGCCGAGGGCGATCATGCCGTAGAACACCTGGTAGGCCGTGGGATTCACGACCAGGAAGACGAACATGGCGAAGGTGAGGAAGAACAGCGCGATGTTGGAGAAGTTCTGGAACTTGTACGTCATCGGCTCGCTGCGGATGAACCCCTGCAGCTTGCCGAAGGCCATGAAGCTGCCGGTGATGGTCAGCGACCCGAACCACACCTCGAAGCCCAGCGCGGCCATGTGCACGGTGTCCATGCCCACGCCGGCGCCGTGGAAGTGGCGGTAGTACTCCGACACACCGACCAGGGTCGCGGCGAGGGCGCCGAACATGTGCGAGATCGCGGTCCGCTGCGGCACCGCAGTCATCGGCATGAAGATCGAGATCGCGGCGCCGATGAGGGAGCCGACGATCATCGCGATGATGATCCACGTGAAGGTGATGATCTCGGCGTTCAGCAGCGTGCCGACGACGGCGAAGAACATCCCGATCGCGGCGTAGTTCATCCCGCGCCGGGCGGAGACGGGCGAGGAAAGCCCACGCAGCCCGAGGATGAACAGCACGGAGGCGGCGAGGTACGTCGCCTGGATGAAGAGCTCTCTCACTGGGTCTTCTCGATCTTCACGTCGCGCTTGAACATCTTGAGCATGCGGTCGGTGATCATGAAGCCGCCGACGACGTTGATGGTGGAGGCGCACACGGCGATGGCCCCGAGCCAGCGGCTCACCGGCCCGTAGTCCGCGCCGGCGGCGACCAGCGAGCCCACCAGCGAGATGCCGGAGATGGCGTTGGTCGCGGACATCAGCGGCGTGTGCAGCAGCGGCGGCACGCGGGTGATCACCTGGTAGCCGACGAACCCCGCGAGGACGAAGACGTAGAGCGCGATGATCTCGTTGCCGTGCATCAGCGGATCGCTCCTTCGTGGGTCACGAGCATGGCGCCGGTGATCTCGTCGGCCGGGTCGACGACCAGCTTCCCGTCCTTCACGAGGTGCTGCGCCACGGTTGCGACGTTGCGGCTGTACATCTGGGATGCGTGGGTCGGCATCGTGGCCGGCAGGTTGGTCGGCCCGAGAATGATCACGTTGTGGCGCACCACGTCCTGGCCCGGCACGGTGAGCGCGCAGTTGCCGCCCTGCTCGGCCGCCAGGTCCACGATCACCGAGCCCGTCTTCATCGCCTTCACCATCTCCTCGGTAATCAGCAGCGGGGCCTTCTTGCCGGGGACCTGAGCGGTGGTGATGACCATGTCCGCTTCGGCCACGTGCTTGGCGATGGCGGCGGCCTGCCGCTGCCGCTCATCCTCCGTCGCCTCGCGCGCGTAGCCGCTCTTCTGCTCCGCGTCCGCCACGAGGGCCTCGGCCGCGACGAACGTGGCACCGAGGCTCTCCACCTGCTCCTTGGCGGCCAGCCGCACGTCGAACGCCTTGACGTTGGCGCCGAGGCGCCGCGCCGTCGCGATGGCCTGGAGGCCCGCGACCCCCGCGCCGATGACGAAGACGGTACCCGGCGGAATGGTGCCAGCCGCCGTGACCATCATCGGCAGGAACCGGCCGAGGGTCGTGGCGCCGATCAGCACGGCCTTCACCCCCGCGACGGTCGCCTGGCTCGACAGCGCGTCCATCGACTGGGCGCGGGTGATGCGCGGGACCTTCTCCATGCTGAGGGCGGAGAGGCGCCGCTGGGTGAGCGCGTCCACCGCCGCCTTGTCGCGCGTGACGTCGAGGAACGAGACGGTGACCGCGCCGGGCTTGAGGCGCCCGGTCTCCTCGGGCGACGGGGCGCGGACCTTGAGCAGCAGGTCCGCCTCGCCCAAGGCCGCCGCCGCGCTGGGTACGAGGCGCGCGCCGACCTTTTCGTAGGCGGCGTCGAGGAAGCCCGCGGCCTCGCCGGCGCCCCGCTCGACCACCACCTCGAGGCCCGCTTTGACGAGCCGAGTGGCGCCGTCGGGCGCCACCGCGACGCGCCGCTCACCCGGCGTCAGCTCCTTCACGACGGCGACTGTGATCTTCCCGTTTGGGCTCATCTGGATCCGAATCGAAAAAGTCGTGGCGAAGGGTACGCGATCCAACAGTGCGGTCAACTATAGCAAATTACGAGCCATCTCACGCAGATGGCAGGACCGAGCGTGGAGAACGCAGAGCAGTTGCGAGACGCCGAGTTGCGAAGTGGTTACGAGACACGAGAATACGGCGCGAGAAAAGGCCCCGGCAAGCTGCCTCCGGGGCCCGTTCTGCGCTCTCCCGATCTCCCGACTCTAGACCACTCGCAACTCGGCGTCTCGCAACTGCACCGAACGCTCTCCGCTCTCTCCGTCCACCTTGGCCGTCGCCAGCCGGTACCCACCATAGATGAGCACCAGCCCGATCAGCTCGGTGACGTACAGCACCTCCGTATGCCCGAACCGGGTGGCGGTGCCGCCGATGCCCGGCAGCAGCGCTCCGACCGCGACGAGCACGTTGCCGACGAACCGGTTCCGCGTCGCCGTCTTCCGACTGAACCGCCAGGCGGAGAGCGCGGCGCCGCCCACCAGCAGCACGAGCGCGTACAGGTTGATGAACGGGCTGAAGGCGCGCGCCCACGACCAGGCGAACACCGCGCCGGTGAGCCGATGCGGCTCGACGAGGGCGTAGTTGACCGGGTTGAGGATCGCGAACACCGCGGCGACGCCGATCGCGGCCACCAGCGCCACGGCCAGCCGGTTCGCCGTGCGGCGCGCCAGCAGCAGGTACGCGGTGCCCTGGGCGAGCGGCGCGCCGCCCATCAAGGCGCCGGAGATGTACCAGGCGCGGAACAGCCACTCATGCCACCCGAACAGCGTGGTCGAAGCCTCGGTGACGGTGCCGACGCCGTAGACCAGTACGCCCACCGCCCACCACAGCAGGTGGGGCCCGGTTCTCCGCTGGCCATAGCGCCGGAACAGGGCGGCTGAGAAGGCCGCGGCGATCAGCGTGGTGAGGACCGGGAGGTAGTCGACGAACGGCAGGCCGGCGCCCGGACCCGCCGCCGATGGCGCGAGCGCGGGAATCACCGGCCGACCCCCACGGACGCCTGCGCGTACACCCGGCGGCCCCAGATCAGAGCCTCTCCCGAGGGCTTGGCATTGTTGAGATCGTCGGCGCCCACCGTGAACTTCACGCCGCGCGTCACCGGCACCACGCCGCTGACGTTGATCCGCGTGAACGCGCCCTGGTAGGTGACGACACCCGCCTGATCGCGCGCCACCGGCTCCTGCCCGGTGTAGACAGCTCCCGCGCCGACGCTCCAGCCGTTGCGCCCGACGGTGAGCGACGCGTTGGCCGTGTGCGCCGCGCGCCCCAGCAGGTCGGTGTTGGCGGTGATGTCGCGGGTGCTCAGCCACGTGTACGAGGCGCTCCCCGTCATGATGCCGCGCGAGACGCTCGCGCCCGCCTCCACCCCGCCGGTCCGCGCGCGATCCACGTTGTCATAGGTGAAGAGCATGATGCCGCTGCTGTCGCCCGTCTGGTTGGCCTCGATGAAGTTCTTCAGGCTGTTGGCGAAGCCGCGCACGTAGAGGTGCAGGTCGGCGCGCGCCAGCCCCGCCTCCCCCGTCACGTTCCACGACTGCTCCGCCTTGAGGTTCGGGTTGCCGTACACCGCGTAGCCGAACTGCGCCTGCAGCAGGTCGAGGTACTGCTCCTCGAACGACGGCGCGCGGAAGCCGTGCGCCACCTCGGCCTTGAGGTAGAGGCCGTCCGGCTCGCGCAGCGCGGCGCCGATCCGCGGCGAGAAGTCGGCGCCCCACAACTGGCTGTCGGTGAACCGCAGGCCGGTCGTCACGTGCAGCGCCGGCGCCACCTCCCAGTCCACCGAACCGTACAGCGCCCCCGTGGAGGCGGCACGGCTATATCCCGACACCCGGTCGGAAAGAAACCACTCGCGGTCCACCGTCGCCCCGGCCACCCAGTCGCTGGCACCCAGCGTGCCCCGCTGCACCAGCTCGACGTCCGCGTTCCGCTCGCGGTCGAACGACGGCGGCTCGGTCCCGGCGGAATCGGTGGCATCCACGAAGCGGTGGTCGTACCAGCTGCCGTGGAACCGCAGGTCGGTCTGGCCGTCCGCGCCGAAGGTCAGCTTCACCAGCCCGTCGTACTGCAGGTTGGTGCTCGTCAGGTAGTCGGGGGCGATGGCGTACTTCTGCGTCTCGTCGATCGTCATCAGCCGAGCGTCGACCGAGGTGTGGCCGATTTCGCCCGCCAGCCGCCCCATCCAGTCCCACCGGTCCGCGCTCCCGGCGGTGCCGGGATTGGCGCCGGGCACCGCGTCCACGGCGCGGTGGTCGCCGTCGAGCGAGGCGAACAGCCCGCCGACCGGCGCGCCGAGCCGGCCCGCGAAGTCCCGCTGGTCGAAGCTCCCCATCGTGCTGGAGAACTCCGCCGTCGGCAGCACGTCACGATGCGTGATGAGGTTCACCACGCCGCCCAGCGCCGTGGACCCGTACAGCGTGGACTGCGGCCCCTCGACGATCTCGACGCGCTCGAGCTCGGCCGGGCTGATGCGCGAGAGATCGAACTGGCCGTCGAGCCGGCCGGCCATCGGCGAGCCGTCGAGCAGCACCAGCACGCGATCGGAGCCGAGTCCCTGCAGGTAGATGCCGGACCCCGAGCCGACGACCGCCTCGGGCTGGACGCCCGCCACGTCGCGCAGAATGGTCGTGATGTCGGTCGCGGCACGGCGTGCGATGGCGTCGCGATCCACGACGATCACCGGCGCCGTCACGTCGGATACCGGCGTGGGCCGCCGCTCCGCCGTCACGACGATCGGATTCAGCACCGTCGCGGGCCGCCGGGCGAGCGTATCCGCCTTGCTCGCGGTGTCCTGTTGAGCGATGGCCGCGGCAGGCAGGGCGCTCGCGGCGAGTCCAAAGATGAATGCGGGCACGAGTCGTCGGACGGACATCAACCTGCTCCAGTATGAGTGTGGCAGATCGGGCAACGGGAAAGGGCACACGCACTTTACATACCAAACCGAAGTGAACCATTCGGAATTGTACGGATATGCGACCGTAGTTCTACGGATTTCGCGAAGCTCGGGGCCGACTACGACGAGGCCCCGAAGCTCGACGCTCCGGGGCCCGTTCTGCGCTCTCCCGATCTCCCGACTCTAGACCCCTCGCAACTCGGCGTCTCGCAACTCGACTGCACGCGCTATCTGCCCCCTGTTAGCTCCCCGGTTCGCGCCTGCCATTGTTCGGCGCTGGCTTGGCCGGTGCCGCCCTCGGCGCCGGCGCCGGCGCAGCCCTGGGCGCGACCGCGGGCCTCGGTGCCTCAGCGGGTCTCGGTGCCTGCACGGGTCTCGGTGCCTCAGCAGGTCTCGGCGCCTCCGCGGGCCTCGGCGCCGCGCGTGGAGCCGGGACCGCCGGGTGCGGCGGGTACTCCGGGTCGCGCTGCGGCCCCGCCGGCTTGCCCGCACGCAGGTTGTCCATCTGCTGCGGCTCCAGCGGCCGGCCGGCATCCGGCTGCATGGCCCGCTGCCGCACCGGGAACGGCGGCTCCGGAGGTGGCGGCGCGTGCCGGGTGATCAGCACCCGCGAGATCAAAGCCGCGGGCTGGCCAGTTGAGCCTACCGGTGGCTGATTCGGCTGAACCCGTGGCGACGGCACGTTGCTCCGGACGATCAGCGGCTGATGCGCCTGAACCGTCGGCGCCGGCCGCGGAGCCGGTGCCACCACAAAGGTCGGCCGCCGCACTCTGGGCGAGACCGATCTGGCGTTTCCCCCGGCTTCCGCGCTCGCGCCCGGCAAGGCGAAGGGATGCGGCGCGATCTGCGTCCTCGCAATTTGCTCCGCGGTAACCGGAATGACCCGGCGGGAGATCGGCAGTCCACTCCGGAACGTCGCCGTCGGCACCACCGTCATCGCCAGACGGCGATTGCGGTACTCGATGGTGGTGACGTCCGTCCTGGCCGGGATGGTGGCCACCCGGCCGAAGGTGAGGGTGTTCATCCTGCGTCGATAGTCGGCACCGCTGTGATACCAGGGGTGGTAGGGTTCTCCCGGGCCCAGCGGGAACCACGCCTGGACGCCGATCTGGATCCCTGCGCCGTCCACGAACGCCACCAGGGCGGGAGCGTAGTAAGGCCGCGCGACCATGGTGCCGGGCAGCCAGCCCCACCTGGATCCCACGTACGCCCAGCGGCCGTAATGGAACGGGGCGTAGCCCCACGGCTCGTGTTCCACCCACGTCCAGCCCCACGGCTCGATCCACACCCAATGACCATGGCGGTACGGCGCCCAGTCGGCTGCCATGCCGGCCGGATACCAGATGGGCCCGAACTCCGCATCCGTCTGCCACGCGCCGGCGTCATCAAGGTCAGAGTAGCCCGGCATGTCGCGGCCGACGTACTGCGCGGAAGCGGACGTCTCGAGCCGGCGGTCCCGATCCGCACTCCACTGGTCGAAGCTGTCCGGAGCCGGGAGCGTCACACTTGCGATCTGAAGGAGGCCGGTGCCGCTGACCCCGATCGCCTGTCCGCTCTGCACCATCTGGGCGACGCCTCCGGCGGTCCACTGGAGCGTGCCGCGATAGACGGCCACGATCATCGGGCCCTCGTCGGGCGGCGCATTGATGCGGTACTCGCCGGCCGCGAGCAACGTGAGCGCACCACGGGGCGTGTCGATCTCGATGGAGTCACCGAGCGCCAAGTCGTAGACGCTGATCCGCAGAATGCCCTGCGTCAGCCCGATCTGGGCGAACTGGTCGGTCAGGTTGGTCACCGCTAGATCGGTGCCCTCCGAGACGCGCAGCGTCAGCGATCCCAGCTGGAGCTCGGCGCGACCGCCGCGATCAGCGTAGAGACGGTCGCCGGTCGTCAGGGGGTAATTCGCCGACGCCAGGCTCCACGCGGTGTCCCCCGGCGCCTGGAACGAGACGGTGCCGGCCAGGTAGCCGATCCGCGCCACGCGCGCCGGCGGGTCGCCGGCCTGGCGAGTCGTGTCCTGGGCAGGCAGTGCTGCCGCCAGGAGCGGAAGCAGTGAACCGATCAACAGCGGCAGGCGGCGCATCGCTCGCTCCATCGTTGTGGGGGGCCGGCGGCCGACGTTTCCACTCGTAGACACTGCAGGAGTCTGCGCCGGTTCCCCTCCCGCCCGCAATGGGCGCCTGCGGAGGGTGTCTTGCTGGTACCACGAGACCTACGGAGACCACTCAGGAGAGACTTCATGTCGGACTCCCTTTCACCAGCAGCTAGCGACGCAATGACGCGCCCAGGCCGACGCGGCCTCCGGGCAACGCGACGGCGGCCGGTCGGAGCTGGCCGAGCGGAACGCGGCTCCACCGCTCGGTTGGAACGAGCATCAGCGCCACAGAACCGGCCGCCGCGCCTAGAGCGGCGCCGAAAGCCCCGCCGAAGACCGCGGCCAGCCCGCGACTCGGATTGAAGCAGCCGAACCAGGCCTCGCCAGGATCGAGCGGCCTCTTGCAAGGGTGCGACGCCCCGTACAGGGCGGTCGCCCCAAGGTAGGCTCCGGCGAGCCCCCCCAGAGTGCTCACGATGGCATAGGGCTTCTTGCGGTAGCCCTGAAACACGTCGAGCCGGGTCACCAGCGCGAACGGGACGCCTGTCAGCACGGTGTCCTGATCGAGGGTAACCAGGAGGGTGTCACCCCGAACGCCGGCGTAACGCGCTTGCGGCCGCCACGCCTCGATCACCTTCGCCGTCCATAGCGGGACCGTGTCCGGCGCGGACCGGCCAACGGCACGGACCCACGCCGTGTCCCCGCTCAGGCCGACGATCGCGCCCTCAATCCGCACAATGTGACCCGGGCGCACGTGCTCTCCCGTGCCAATCTCGAACCGAGCCAGCGAGCCCACGCGCAGCGAGTTGGGGTCTTTCAGTGCTTCGAGGCGAACCACGGCACCCGAGTCCAGCCGTGGCGCCTGCTGCGCGACAGCCACTGCGACCGGGGCAAGAGCGATGCCCACCGAGATGACGAACGTGCCGCCGAGCGAGCCCATAGCCCCTCCTGCCCTGTGCGCTTCACGGTATACGAGCGGCGTCATGCGAGCGTCAAGCGGAATCGCGACAGAAGTCGTCACACAACGGCACGGCCCGGACGCACGAAGCCCCGACCCGGCTTGCGCCAGATCGGGGCTTCGCTTGTGGGGCCGCGGGACATACGCCCGTGCCCCCTCGTTCGGTCCCGGCGCTTAGGCTGGCGGGAGCTTGACCACGGCTTCGGCCGCGGGGCCCTTCTGGCCCTGCACGACCGCAAACTCCACGCGGTCTCCTTCGGCGAGGCTCTTGAACCCTTCGGCCTGAATGGCCGAGTGATGGACGAAGCAGTCCTTTTCGCCGTTTTCGGGCGTGATGAACCCGAAGCCCTTCGCGTCGTTGAACCACTTCACTTTGCCGGTGATACGTGCCATACGATCCTACTCCTTGTGTGTTCTCGTGATCACGCCCTCACGATAGGCTGTGTTCCGGCGAGCTACGGCGGACGCCGTCGCTTGCATGCGATCTCGACAAATCAAAAGAGCCGGCGAACGCGCCGGCCCATTGAGATGTCGCCAGAACTGTTTGCATACTGCCAAACAAATCGCTGGCAGAATGGTAAACGGGGGCCAGCGAATGCACAACTGGCAATTCCCGGCCCCCCTTCCGGCACCTTCACCTTGCGAACCGGGCAAGACGGAGTGACCTTGTCCCGTATACCTCGACCAGCCTACTAGACCTCCCCTCTCCTAGGCCACCTCGAGTCAACGAGGAAGGCTGGTCATGCGCCAGCTCCACATCGGCATACTCGACATCGTCGAAACCCCGACGCGCGCGGTGTTTTCGCGCGTGATGAACGGGAACCTCGCCAGCATCATGCCCCAGGTGGTCGCCGCGTGGTGCGAGCGGGCCGGGCACCGGGTGAGCTACGCCTGCTACACCGGGTTCGGAGACGTGTTGGCGGAGTTGCCGTCCGACCTCGACCTGCTGTTCATCGGCGCCTTCACCCAGGCCGCGCACTTTGCGTACGCCATCAGCAACTTCTACCGGCGGCGCGGCACGGTGACGGTCCTCGGCGGGCCACACGCCCGGTGCTACCCGGAAGACGCCGCGCGCTTCTTCGACTACGTCGTCGGCTTCACCGATCGCGCGGTGCTCGATGAGGTCATGCGCGAGTGCGCGCCCCACCGCCCGATCGGACGCCAGCTCGCGGCGGCGCGCCAGCCCACCGAGCTTCCACCGCTGGCGGAGCGGTGGAGATTCGTGGAAGCGGCCATCGCCAAGGCTCCCGCGATCAAGATCGTGGGGATGCTCGGCAGCCTGGGATGCCCGTACACCTGCAGCTTCTGCATCGACTCGACCGTGGATTACCATGCGCTGAGCTACGCCCAGCTCGGCGAGGACCTGCGCTTCCTGCTGCGCAAGAGAGCCAAGCCCATCGTGGGCTGGCACGACCCGAACTTCGGGGTGCGGTTCGACGAGTTCATGGACGCGATCGAGGGCGCGGTCCCGCCCGGGCGGATGCGGCACATCGCGGAGAGCAGCCTGTCGCTGCTGTCGGAGCCCCACCTGGCGCGCCTGAAGCGCAACGGATTCCAGGCGCTGCTGCCCGGGGTCGAGTCGTGGTTCGACCTCGGCAACAAGTCGAAGACGCGACTGACGGGCGTGGAGAAGGTGCGGCAGGTCTCGGACCAGGTGAACACGATCCTGCGGTACATACCCTACGTGCGGACCAACTTCGTGTTCGGCCTCGACGGCGAGGAGGGACCCGAGCCGTTCGAGCTGACCAAGCGGTTTCTGGACCTGACGCCCGGCGTGTTCGCAGCCTACTCGCTCCTCACCGCGTACGGCAGGGCGGCGCCGCTCAACCTCGAGTACCAGCGGACGGGGCGCGTGCTGCCGTTTCCGTTCCAGTTCCTCGACAGCCACCAGGCGATGAACGTGCGGCCCAAGAACTACGCGTGGCCGGAGTTCTACGATCAGGTGGTGGGCCTGAGCCGCTACTCGTACTCGCTGCGCGGGATCGCGCGCCGGTTCGTGAGCTCGCGGGGCACCACACGCTGGTTCAAGGTGCTGGAGGCAGGGTCGTGGTCAAGTCGGACCCGCTACCACGCGAGTATCCGCCGGCTGTTCGAAACCGACCATTCGGTGCGACGGTTCGTCGACGGCGAGAGCGACCGCCTGCCCGATCACTACCAGGGGCGCATCCGGCAGAATCTGGGCCCGCTGTACGAGCAGTTGCCCGACGGCGCGATCCACCACGACCACATGGCTTATCTGAAGACCACCGAGAAGGGGTCCGACGCGGGCGCGCCGGCGCCGGTGCAAATCCAGCCGAAGCCCGGGCGGCGGCGGGCCGCCGCCGAGGGCGGTGACGGAGCGCGTCTGACGATGTGAGGTGCCAGGCCGCGGGCGCCTGTGACCGGCACTACCAGGAGCCGCCGAGGGCTCCGACTTCCCGCTCCACCGCCTCGAGCACGTCGCCGCGCTCGACCGCAGCGCTCATCGCGTTGTGATCGCGGAACAGCGGGCGATCCTCTTCGAGGTGCTCGACCACCCGCCGCACGGCCGCGTGCGCGGCGCGCACCCCCCGGCCCGGCGTGAAGTCCCGGAAGTCAAGTGCCTGGGCGGCGGCGATGAGCTCGATACCGAGCACACCGTGGGCGTTCCGCAGGATCTGCTTCGTCTTCAGCGCCCCATTCATCCCCATGCTCACGAAATCCTCCTGGTCGGCCGCCGCCGGGATGGACTGGATGCACGACGGCGCTGACAGGATACGCTGCTCCACGATGAGCATGTCGGCGGTGTACTGCGAGAGCATGTGGCCCGAGAACATCCCCGCGCCCTTGGTGAGGAAGGCCGGCAGCCCCACCGACAGCGCCGGGTTCAAGAGCCGGTTGAGGCGGCGCTCGGAGAGCACGCTCACCATCGTCACCGCCGCGCCCACCATGTCGAGCGGCAGCGAGATCGGGGTGCCCTGGAAGTTGGCGCCGGTGAGGACCAGGTTCTCCTCGGCGACGAAGATCGGGTTATCCGCTACCCCGTTCAGCTCGATCTCGAATTGCGCCCGCGCGTAGGCCATCAGGTCGCGCAGCGCGCCGATGACCTGCGGCGTGGACCGCATCGAGTAGGCGTCCTGGACCTTCACCTTGAGCTTGCCGGTGACGAGGTCGGAGCCGTCCATCAGCTTGCGCAGGTTGGCCGCGCAGGTCTGGGCGCCGCGGAAGCCGCGCAACTCGTGGAGCCGCGGCTGATAGGGCTTCAGGTTGGCCAGCAACGCCTCGAGGCTCATCGCGGTGGCGATCTCGGCCTGCTTGATCCACCGCTCCACGTCGTGGAGGATGAGGCACCCCATCCCGGTGATCAGGTTCGATCCGTTGATCGCCGCCAGGCCGTCGCGCGCCTTGAGGCCGGGGACCGGGATGTCGGCCTTGTCCATGGCGGCCCTGGTCGGCATGCGCTCGCCGCGGTAGAAACACTCGCCCTCGCCCAGCAGCGACAGCGCGATCTGGCTCATCGGCGCCAGGTCACCGCACGCCCCGACGCTCCCCTTCTCGCAGGCGACGGGCGTCAGCCCCGCGTTGAGCATGGCCACGTAGGTCAGCGGGATTTCCGGACGGCAGCCGGAGTAACCGCGGGTGTGCACGGCGACACGTGAGAGCATGGCGGCGCGCACGTGCTCGATCGGGGCGGGCTCGCCGATGCCGGCGGCGTGGTTGTAGATCAGATACCGCTGGAACTGCTGGACCTGCGCGTCGTCGAGCGCGACCTCGGACAGCTCACCGATGCCGGTGTTGACCCCGTACATCGTTTCGTGGGCCGCGAGCTTCTTCTCCAACATCGCTCGGCAGCTGCGGATGCGCTCCACGGCCTCCGGGGCGAGCTCGACCGGCTCGCCGTGCCGCGCCACGCGTACCACGTCCTCGATCGTCAGGGGCTGTCCCGCGCCAAGCCGCATCACGCGCCGCTCCTCCCGCCGTTG
>Ga0209777_10002906_pt1 | contig 21826 bp, 36 predicted proteins | sample FrelakmetHBP12HB_FD_187147 | JGI IMG/M metagenome (GOLD analysis project Ga0209777, IMG submission 187147) | Freshwater lake sediment microbial communities from the University of Notre Dame, USA, for methane emissions studies -HBP12 HB (SPAdes)... | ecosystem: Environmental > Aquatic >...
TAGGCCAGAAAGAGAATCGTGCTCGATCCTTTCTTCGGCGCGGGTACGACTGGGGTGGTCTGCCGCGAGCTGGAGCGAAAGTTCATCGGTATAGAGCTGAATCCAGCCTACGCGGAGATCGCATGGAAGAGAATCAACTGCCTCCATCCGGAGGCTGCGGGGAAAATAAATCCCGCATAATTTAGGTGGAAAATCTTAATTTAGGTGGCATAATTAAGGCGGTTGGAAACGGAAGCGAACGGAAAGGAAACGAACATGCCCGAGACCAGAACGGCCACCGTCGAAATCAGAGTCGATCACGAGCGAGGCTGCGGCTGGCGCAAGCCCGGCGGCCTCTACCTCGTCGGAGGCGGACTCGCCAAGCCCTGCGGCAAGCTCCCAATACCCCTGCGGACCTGCCCGTGTTGCGGTCACGGGATCAAGCCCTGCCGTGGCTGGACCTGGGTGGACGCCGACGCCCTGGCCTCTCCGTATGTCTGCAAGGACGAACCCAGGGACCGGTGCTGCACCCGCCCACTCGGACACAAGATCGGGATGGCGGGCCTGCTCTGGGTCGGCGGTAAATACTACGAGACCGCCGAAGCGTTCTGCCGCGAGTCGGACGAGCACGGCGTGTCGCGCCGAATCAGTCGCGTCCCGAACAACTTCGTCTCCGGACAGACCTGGGTCCTGCTCGCGCACCGCAAGACGCTTCAGGAGCGATGCCACGAGTGCAAGGGCAACGGCGGCACCTTCGGAGGCAAGTCCTGCGCGGCCTGCGAGGGGACCGGCATGGTCCTGACGCCAGCCGTCTTCAGGCTCTTCCAGCCGAGCGCCGTCGAGTACGTTACCAAGGGCGACGAGACGCAAAAGCAACTGGACAGGCTCGCCAAGCGAGGCATCACGCCAGTCAAGGTCGTCCGCAGCCAGGGCGAGCTGCTCGACGCCACGACGGACAAGCGGAAGCTGTTCGAGAACTAAGGGCAATTACTTGAACAGGAGGAAGTATGAGAATTTTCGGCAAGCGAATACTTTTCCCAATAATGATACACATTGGGAAGCCAACCGTCTTCGATGGGAGATTTGGGTTTCTCTGCCTAACCAGTCACATGAGCGGTAGTTACGAAATAAAGAGATGGATTGTGCAATACCGCTCGTCAAATCGCCATTGGGAGGTTTCAATTGTTTGGAGATGGCAGGTGTCGGTAGGGGCATTTTTTGAACGGTAAGGCAACCTGAGTTTTTAGGATCGGGCACGTGGAGAAGCATGACGATGCGGACCATTCATAAGTACCATCTTCCGGTCGAGGATTTGCCGGTCATCAAGATGCCCATGGGGGCTGAAATCCTATGCGCCAAATCACAGCGAGGACAGGATATCACGCTTTGGGCAATCGTGGAAACATACGCTGATGAGGAACGCAGGAAGTTCTGCGTTGTCGGAACGGGCCATCCGATACCGCATCTTGAAGGTGCTGCGTTGAAGTTCATTGACACGGCCATACTATCTGGCGGCGATCTGGTCTTTCACGTTTTTGAGGTCGTACAACAGTAAGGGCAAAGTGAGTTTTTCAGGACCGGCATGTTGCCGGGCCGAGGAAAACAGGAATTGCTCGAAGGGGAGATTTAAAGTGGATAGCAACCTCATACCCTGTCCCGATTGCGGGAACCAAGTGTCGCCGCAGGCTGAAACCTGCCCAAAGTGCGGACGCAAGCTGCGAGAGACTCAATCGGTGGTTGGTCTACTGGTGGCGGTGATCATTGCCACGCTGATCTGTTCCATCGTACTCATGATTATGGAGGGGATGTCCTAGTCGAAAGTAAGACGAGCAGGGGTTCGAGGACGGGGCGGTGAAGCGAAAGGGAGATCGAGCGATGTTGCTGCACGTGGAAGTAACGAAGCCGAGCTGGACACCGTGTGGGGGAATGCGAACTTCGGCGACGTCCCGCGCATGGGCAAAGACCACACGAGCTGATCGTCGATTTGACGGACCGGCGCAAAGAAAATGAAGTGGAGACGTCCATGCCAAAGATCAAGTACAAAGAGCTACGGGTTGGAGCGAGGGTCATGCTGGTCATCGAGAAGGCCAACGAGATCATTGCCGACTACCAACGGCAGGGATTCTCATTGACGCTCCGCCAACTTTTTTATGCGTTCGTATCGCGCGATTTAATCCCAAACAGCGACACGGAGTACAACAAGCTCGGCGACATCATTGATCGCGGAAGGCTGGCTGGTCTGATCGACTGGGAGGCCATTGAAGATCGGACCCGCATCGTCCGCGAGAACAGCCATTGGAGTTCTCCGAGCGAGATCATCGACAGCGCGGCAGCGTCCTATAAAAACGATCTCTGGCGCAATCAGAAGACCCGCATTGAAGTGTTTATCGAGAAGGACGCCCTTATCGGCGTGATCGAGGGCGTCTGTCGGAAACACGACGTGGCCTGCTTCTCCTGCCGTGGCTACTCCAGCCAGAGCGCCATGTGGCGAGCGGCCATGCGCTTTAGTAGCTACCACCGCAAAGCCAAGCAAAAGACCGTCATTCTGCATCTTGGCGACCACGACCCGAGCGGTGTTGATATGACGCGGGATATTCAGGCGCGGCTGTTACTGCTCAGTAATGACGCACCTATCGAGGTCAAGCGGATCGCGCTGACCATGGACCAGATCAGGCGGTACAACCCGCCGCCCAACCCGGCCAAGATCACCGATAGCCGGGCAAAAGAATACATCGAGAAGTACGGCGATCAGAGCTGGGAATTGGATGCCCTGGAGCCGCAGGTTTTGATCGCCTTAATCGAGAAACACATCAAGGCCCTGCGGGACGACACAGTCTACGCCCGCGACTACGCGAAGCAGGAGTATGACCGGAAGCGCCTGACGGCCGGCGCGGAACAGTGGAACGAATTGGATATCAAGGTGGACGACGATGCCTAAAGGCCACCCAGGCAGCTACGACACCTGCAAGATCAAGGGTCTCGAAGAGGCGGGTCTGACGTTCAGACAGCGTGCCATCCTGAAGGCCCGGTACGGAATCGGCGAACCCGAGCGGACCCTTTTTGAGATCGGTAAGAGCCTCAATCTCACGCAGGAGCGAGTGCGGCAGATCGAGGCGAAGGCCCTGTGCAAGCTCCAGAGATGGGTCAACCTGAAGCTGAAACTGGCCGGAGCAAAGGGCTTGCCAATTTAGGTGGATGTGGTTTAATTTAGGTGGGTAAGGAGAGGTGTCATGCAAAAGGTACGGCGCGGAAACGTTTGTAAGCCCGGCACGTGCAGATGCACAAGATGTAAGCTGCGCGTCGCCAAAAGAGAAATACACGTGGTCAACCTCGGAGTCTCATTGTGCGATGACTGCTATCGCACATGTGGATGGGCAGAAACCAAGGGCTGAGGAGATCACTAGAACATGCGCAAGCTGTGGATTGTGCTTCTTGTGCTGATGTCAGGATGCTACACCACGCATGTTCGCGATGTCGACGGGGATTGGGGCCAGCAGGTCCACTTTGACGCAAAGTCGGGACTGTGAACGGAACGGAAGCGAAAGGGAGTCGATGAGTAAGTTGCCCACTGGATACGTCGTCAAAGCCGACGTGTGTCCCAATTGCACACACGCATTTGCGAGGTACGAATACGACAGTGAATCGGAGTATTTCTGCACGCTAGGCGCTCCAAAACGACCCCACTGCGGCTCCTCGTGCATGCGGGAATGCTACATGGAAACAAGGGCGTACAAACGCATCTACGAGCGGAAGCGTAAATTGCCAAAGGGTGAAACGTGGAAGCGCACCGTGAAGTTAATGCGCGACCAGGACCGGAAGTGGAATAAGTGGTCAAGCGGCCGACAGGTCAGTAGATGCGGTTCGTGCCCGTCTTTTAAGCAAAAGGCAATTTGAGTTTCGAACGGAACGGAAGCGAAAGGAATCATCAATGAAACAGGTTGGGCATCCGAGACATAACTGCCCCTTTTGTGGACGGGATGAGTTTACCGTTGCGCACTCGCTCATTGGCGCTGTCGTCTTCTACGTCCGCTGCACAGCCTGTGAGGCGCGTGGACCGGCCGCGTACACGCGGAATAACGCTGTTCGCGGGTGGAATCGACGGAAAAACAGAAAGGAATCGTGATGGTCACGCCAAGCCTTCAGGAGCTGATCGCCGTCTTGATTCAGGCCCACCTGCCCGCGCTAATGTGGGGCGAGCCTGGGACGGGCAAGACGAGCTTCGCCCGCTCGCTGGCCAAGGCGCTCGGAGCGCATATCGAGACGCTGATCGCATCCATACGCGAGCCGTCCGAGATCGGCGGGCTGCCGGTGATCCGAGAGAACGGCGTCGTTCTGGAGACCCCGGCGTGGGCCAAGCGCCTGATCGCCGCCCAGACCGGCATCCTCTTTCTGGACGAGATCACGACGGCCCCACCCAGCGTCCAGGCCGCGCTGCTGCGCGTCGTTCTGGAGGGCGTGGTTGGCGAGACGCCGCTGCCGGCCGGTATTATGATCCTGAGCGGCGCCAACCCGCCTGAACAAGCCGCTGGAGGCTGGAGCCTTTCCCCGCCGATGGCTAACCGCTTCGTGCATCTGAGGTGGGGAGTCAAATCTGCGGCGTGGGTTCGGGGGATGACCTCCGACTGGCCCGTGCCAAACGTAAAGCGGCTCCCGTCCAACTGGCGCGAGACACATCTGATCCACGCGCGGGCGATGGTAGCGGCATTCATCAACCACCGGCCGATGCTGCTGCAGCAGTTTCCGAAAGAGGAGTCGGCTCGTGGCGGAGCGTGGCCGAGCTGCCGGACGTGGGATTACGCCGCGACCGCCCTGGGGGCTTGTAATGCGGTCGGGTACGAGTGGATCGAGGCCATTGAAGGCTGCGTCGGTCCTGGGGCAGCGACCGAGTTCTCGACGTGGATGAAGGCGCTGGACCTGCCCGATCCGGAAAAGATGCTCGCGAATCCGGCCGACTTCGAGGTCATGGAGCGGCAAGACCGCCTCTACGCCTCGGTCAGTGCGATCACAGCGGCGTTCCAGGCCAATCCGTCCGTCGGTCGCTGGAACGCGCTCTGGCGCATCTACGGCAAGGTCATCGAGGCCAAGAAGCCCGATGTTGTCGTGGTGCCGGCCAAGAGCGTGGTTAAGTGGCACGCCGACGAGCACTACCCGCTGCCCAAGGAAGCCGGAAGCCTGCTTCCATTGTTTGATGCGGCGAAGATCAGGATAAAGAAAGAGGGCGCAGAGGATGACTGATCATCCCGAAGCCATCCGGGTGGCGCGCACGTGGCTCAATAGCCGCCAGCCCTATCTATCGACAGCGCTCTATTCGATGGTCATGGTCGAGTCGAAGAGCGTCCCGATCATCGGCGTGGACCGCTGGTGGCGCTGCTATTGGAACCCCGACACCCTGCGCAGGCTGTCCGTCGAGCAGCAGGGCAGTTGCCTGTACCACGAGGTCTGGCACCTGCTGCGCGAGCACTCGGTCCGCGCCGAGGACCTCGGCCTCTCCTGCGACGGCAAGGTCGTCGATCCGTTCAAGTGTAGGTTGTGGAACTGGGCCTCCGACGCGGAGATCAACGACGATGCAAGGCACGAACAGGAGATCGACTTACCCGAATGGGTGATCTACCCGGAGCAATTCGGGTGTCAGGATGGCGAGACCGCTGAACAATACTACGCCGCGCTGTTGAAAAAGACTCCCCCGCCCTTCGCGTCTGGCGGTCAGGACGATGGAAACCAGCCCCCAGGCACAGGGACGGGCAACGCTCCGGCGAACTCCACGCCGGACCGCTCTTCGTCTGCGCAATTAGAGAAGTCCGCGCAAGGGGCGGGGGAGACCGGCGGAAGCGCGTCGGACGGCGTCGTAAGGCCGTGGGAGAAAGAGTTCGACGACCAGACCTATCCTGGCGTCAGCGTAGGCGAGGCCAAGCTGATCGCCCACGAAATCGCCAAGCAGATCCTGGAGCGGTCAGACGGAAGAGGCCGTCACCCCCTCGGGGCGGTCCGCTGGGCTCAAGAGATCCTGTCTCCTCCGAAGGTTCGTTGGGGCGACGAAGTGCTGTCGGTCCTGCACGGCCGGTGCGCGCACGTCTACGGCTACTGGGACTACACCTACAGCCGCCCGAGCCGCCGACAGGGCCTGTCTCGCGACATCATCATGCCGTCGATGTACCGACCCAAGCCACAGGTGGCTGCAATCATCGACACGAGCGGCAGTATGGACGACCGGCAGACTGGCGTGGCTGTTGCCGAGCTGTCCTCGCTGATCCGCAAGCTCGGCATCCCGGTTCACGTACTGTCGGTCGATTCCGTCGTTCACCACGCCATCCAGGCCTTCGGCAAGGTGGACCGTAAGCTATACGGCGGCGGCGGTACGGACATGGGCATCGGCATCAAAGAGGCCGTCAAGCTTCGCCCGCAGCCGAACCTGATCGTGGTCTTTACGGACGGCTTGACCGGCTGGCCCAGCGAGAATCCTGGCGTGCCGGTGGTGATTGTGCTGGTCACGGACAATGCCATTTCGACGCCCGAGTGGGCAAAGACGATTACAGTCAACCCGAGCGAGTTCGCGGTTAAGGAGACGCAAAATGTCTGAAGATGAACAATTTCAGCCTTATGTTGGTAAAAAGGGTATGGGTCTGCTCCGGCAGTTTGGCATTGACAGTTACGAGAAGCTTTTTTCCATGTCAATCGCGCATCTGATGGACATCGGAATCGGAGCCAGCTTTCTCAGCCATCTCGGAACGAAGTACCGTGATCTACGGCGGCAGAGACTGATCAAGGGAGACATTCCGAAGATGCCGTCGCTAACGTCGGCCCAGAGAGGGCTACTGCGCGACCAGTTCTCGATGGCGGCACTTACGGGTCTATTGGCCGATTCGAACAACGTTAATGGTAGTTATACGCAAATAAGCGAGGCGTGTTACGAATTTTCCGATGCGATGTTAAAAGCCCGCGAACAGACGCAGGACGGTGGCCGGTGAAGAAGATTAGGACGGTCAAGGTCGATCTGGTCTGCATGAGCTGCAAGGCCAAGGCGCGCGTCGCTCAAACGAGTTCGGTTGGCGACCTGATTGATCAGAGCGGATTCTACGCCGTAATGGGCTTCGATGGATCGATGCACTGGCTGTGCCCGGCTTGTGCCAAAAAGGCATGTGATCTGGCCCAGCAGATTCGCGCGCTCCTGTTTCCGGAGAATCCCGAAACGACCAATACCGACCTTTACTTCGATGGTCTTCTGCTCCTCGAAGAAAAACTCAAATCCCGCGAGAAGGCCCGCAAGGAGACACCATGAATAAGGTCGCCCTGGGCGAGCTTGACACCCCAACGGTCGAGGTCATCACGCGACGAGTGAACAAGATAAGCGATCTTTGCCTGCGGATATTTTTGCTCGGCTCTCAATGTGGCGGCCTGAAGATCCGCTTCCCTAAGCCGGTCGAGGTGTGCTCCGGCGTGACATGGGACGGCGGGACGTGGTTCAAGGATGGCTCGATTGGCGATCATAGGCTCGTTGAGACGTACGACGTCTTTTCTGAGATCGCACATGGGACCGACACGCCTAAGCAGCGCGCCAAGGCGCTCGCAAAACTCCGCTGGATCGAAGAGTGGCTTCAGAAGCGCATCGACGGCATCGAGCGGTATGCCAAGCACCTGCGCGAGTCGCAGGTCAAGTGGGAGGGTGAGCTGCGGTCGGAAATAGCCATGCAGAGCCTGAGCGCGAACGTGCCCGTATCTGGAAACAAAGAGAGCGACCAGCCGTCCGCGCATCTTCAGGTGGTGGACGGCCAGGGCAAGGTGCTTGGAGAGTTAAGTGGAGGCGGCGGAGAATTTCCGTTCTGAAAGGAGTGCTTGTGAAGAAGAACCGCAGGATCGGGCGCCGGTGGGTCAGGCGTAGATTCCGAGCCGCTACGATCACCGGACTGCCCGACAAGGTCAGCATCGGCCGCTTGGCTACGATGCTCGGCGTGGCCATGGCAACGGTTCAGAACTGGATTAAGATCGGCCTGCACTCGCACAAGCAGAAGAACCGCAGGATCGTCACCAGACCAGACTTGATCGCATTTCTGATACTCACCGGGAGGATGAAGGTTCTGATGATCACGAAAGGAGACGACGATGCGACCGCCAAAGCGGAAGTTTAACCGGTCGAGGCTGCGGATGATGCCGTCCGAGGTCAACTGCCTGGAGCTGTCACGGCTGCTGGGCGTGGACCGCAAGACCATCGCCAACTGGGTCAAGCTGGGTCTGCGGGCCGTGCGCCCGAACCCGAACGAACAGTGGATCATCAGGTCCGATGATCTCGAAGCGTTTCTGGTCGCCACGCACAGGCTGCCAAGGGCGGCGAACTGATGAACCGGTGGCTTGGACCAAACGAACCGAACCCGTACGGCACCCATGAAGTGCGGTTGTCTGGACGGATTGTGGGCCGCTACTACGGTAGGCGCGGGAGCCGGCATTACGTGACCTGTGAAGGCTGCGGAAACGGCGCCCGAAAATGGAAACACGTACAGCACCGGCGTTCGTGCCCGACTCATTTCGTGAGGATGTGCGAGGAAGCGAAAAAGATGTACGGAAAGGAAGCAAGCCATGAGCGAGAACATCTACGTCCCGATTTCGAGGATTCTGGCGCGGTACGTCTGGGATAATCCCAAGGCCGCCTACTACGACGCGCTGCCCCACCCCGGCCCCGGAAAGACGACCTACCTGAGCGTCGTCTCCGACCAACCCTGTTGGACGTGGATGCTGGACGTGCCGCCATCCTTTCTGGGTATCTCGACTGAAGTCCTCATCTGCGATTCCGAGCAGGCCACGCGCTGGCGGCCGGACCAGCCCAAGGAATCGCTTCCCAGCCAAGCCACGGGGCGCAGCGATACCCTCGTGCGCGTCATACTGCCATTCGCGGACGAGTTTCTGTTCGACGGCATCTTGAAGGATATCCAGACCTATCTCCCGCCACCACACGTAACCACGGCAAAGGTCTTCGGAGACCCGATCCCGCACCGCAAGCCGCTGCACGTCCGGACGATCAACCTGAACGGCCAGAGCGTCGAAGTCGAGACGCTGCAGCCCAAGGCCTACCACGACGGCGAAATGGAGAAGCCGCTGCTCTACGAGCGTGGGCTGCCCGTCCGACCCATCGCGCTGCCGTTCCACGTCAACCTGCTGGCTGTCCTGCCAAATCCCGTCCCAGATGCACTGGTCGAAGACCTGCTCGACCGGTTCGGGTAGCGCGGATAGCTGGACCGTTGAGAAAACGCCCTTTTCGCGTAGACTTGCGCCCGTTCGAGGGTGGTTTTCTTTTTCGGAGCGCTAAGACGATGCGAACCAGGACCAGAAATCCAGAAGAGCAGCCCGCGCCTTTACTCCCCGGCCCGGCACCGGAACCGACACCCGAAGAGCCCGAAGCCGAAGAGGAGCCCGCGTGCGAGGAATGCGGGGATACCGGCGTTACGCTGTACGATGCCGATGGCAGGATGCTCTGCGACGACTGCTCGTTCGAGTGCGAAGGTTGCGGCGAACGCTGTCCGAAGGATAAATCCGTCGATACGAGCGTCGGCCCTCGCTGCCCTCAGTGCATCGAAAATGATTTCTCGACGTGTGAGAACTGCACCGAGTACGTCCCGAGCGACGACACGGTCACGATCCAGCCACGCGAAGAGATTTATTGCACCGAGTGCGCACGAAGTAACGCCGCGCAATGTGGACGCTGCGACGAATGGTTCGATCCGGGCCGCGTCAGCATGACGCATCTCGAAGACCGGGATGCGAATTACTGCGAGGGCTGTGCTGTCCGCGCGGGTGCATTTCACTGTGAAAGCTGCGATCAGGATTTTTCAGAGAGTGCCTATGGGGGCACGATAGGAGACCGAAGCCTCTGTGAATCGTGCTACGAGAGAGAGCACCAGGAAGAGGAGGAAGAGGAGCCCGATCCAAGCCCAGGCGGCGCCCTCGTCGGATACCACGACTACAGACGCCGCTGGAACCGCTTTGGCAAGGCCTCCAGAAACGTCTACTACGGTGTCGAGCTGGAGGCGATCTCCGACAAGGATCACAGCGATTACGCCGATGTCGCCGAGGAGATCACGTCGAAGTACGGACAGCTCTTGGATGAAGGATCAAAGAAAGAGTTTCTGTTTACGGAGCTGGACGGCTCGCTCACAACCGCGTCTGGAGTCCAGCGCGGGTACGAGACCATCTTTCACCCCATGGCCCCCGAATTCATCGCGGCGAATCAGGCGCTCTTCGAGAAGATCCTCGGCGACATGAGCGCCAGCCACATGATCAGCTACGAGGCCCCGCCGCAGCAGAAGATCAGCGCGGGGATGCACGTGACGCTGTCGTGGGATGCGCTCGACGCGGACGAACGCGAGAAGTTTCTGCGGCTCATCTACGGCAACAAGAAGCTGACGACCATCGTCAGCCGACGGACGAAAGAGGATCTCGACAGGTGGGCTCGTGTCGACCCGCCGGCCACCATCGAAGATATGGTCCGGAAGAAGGCCGGCTACGATGCCAAATACGTCGCCGTGAATCTGAAGCATTACCACGACAGGAAGACCGACGCGCACATCGAGCTGGCCGAGGTTCGGGTGTTCAGAGGAACGCTCAAGCCCGAGTCGTTCACCATGAACCTCGAATATGTCATCGCCTGCGTCGAATTCGCCAGGGACAAACGTTACGGGCCGACCGAGACCACCGAGGCGAACCTGCTGGCCTATATCGCCGACAACGAGAAGACATACCCGCACATCGCGGCGTGGCTCAAGGAAAAGAAGCTGATCGAGGCGAGGAACGTCGCGGCCAACCCGGTCTAAAGGACGAGAGATACAATGTGCGTCGCCATCGTCAAACCGCCTAACGTCGATTTTCCGAAGGCGCTCTTCGAGGCCGCGTGGCGAAAGAACCCCCACGGCGGCGGGTACATGTACGCCTGCAACGGCGCGGTCGTCGTCAAGAAGGGCTTCATGCGCCTGGAGGACATGATGGCCGAGTACGAGCGCGACCTACCGCTGTTCGGAGACTCGCCCGTCGTGCTGCACTTCCGCATCAAGACCCACGGCCCGATAGCGCCCGAACAGACCCACCCGCACGCGATCAACGACCGGCTCGCCTTTGTCCACAACGGCATCATCAACATCGAAATCCCGCCCGGCTCGGAGAATTCGGACACGATGGAGTTCAGGGACCGGATACTTCAGCACCTGCCCGAGGGCTTTACGAGAGACCCCGTTACGATGGAGCTGATCCGGGGCTACGTCGGCAGCGGGCGGCTTGTCTTTATGGACGGCGACAAGAACGTGACCATCGTCAACGAACGGAGCGGCCAGGTCGATCCGCAGGGCCGCTGGCACTCGAACGAAGGCGCCATGGCGGCCGTCGATCCGAAATACCAGATTGATGACTTCTACGAAATCCTGTCCGCCCGCCGCGACCCGGATATCTCGAACTGGAAGGGGCTCTCGAAGAAAGCCAGAAAGGCCCTGCTCCGCGAAGAGAAGAAGCGCGGCGTCCGGCGCGAGTGCAGGTACTGCGGCGCCCCGTTGCGGTATCACGACGAAGCAGACGTATGTCAGCAGTGCATGCCCGTCTGCAGGACCTGCGGAGAAAGGATGCCGGCCGAACTCGCCGATCTCGGATCTGAAATCTGCATGAAGTGCATGACTGATGACGAACGCGGCGAGGTTGAAGATTTGATGGTCGGGTCGGAGACCGAAGAATTCGGGCGCCCGCTGAAAGAGGTCGTCGAGGAAATGGCGGAACGGGTCGTCGCCCTGGACGAGGACTGGACCGAACCGTCCTACTACCTAGACGCCAAAGACCGCGATCCGATGATGGGCGCGGCAAAGAAGGGATTCACGGAGTTTACGGCGTGGTTCAGGGACAATCTGTCCGACCCGGCCGCCTACGCGACCCTGCGCCAAAAACTCATAAACTCGGACCGGCATCGGATCTTGTTTGAGAGCGGCATGGAGCGCATCGTCGCCGGCGAAGAGGACTCCTGGGAGGATACCGAGCGCAACCCGCCGCTCGTCACGAATGCGCTTTGCGTGAATCCGGAAACGGGTAAGATACTCATGGTGTCGTAGGCGGGAGGGCATTTGATCGAGCTACCCGAGGTCTCGTGCCAGCTCTTCTGCGGCTATAAGCGGATCGTCCACTTTTCCACGGACCCGCAAGAGCTGCCTTTCAAGATTCCCAGGAGCCTCGATATCTGGTCGCTCGCCCTCGACTACGACGGCTTCGCCGAGACTCCTCTTTTCGACTGTGAGCGCGTCGTCGTATACCGTAGTTCGGAGCGCTGCCCCTGGCGGTCCACGGACCAAATCGGGCTGGTCATAGACCGCATCCCCATCTCGAAAGGTGAGCACTTTGTCCTTTTAGGCCCAGGCTGGGAAGGCAACGCCGTCGACCTGTACTGGGGTTTGATCAGGAAGGCGATCCTGCTGAATAGACAGACCCGCCCGCTCCTGGCGATGGTCTACGAATCCGCCTTAGCAGGATCAAAATAAGTCTTGCCTCGCGGCAGATATCGAAGTAGAATCCACCTAAATTGAGGGTGCTCAAAATGGGGCTCTTGGCTGTGGCCGGTAACTCGATGACCTGCAAAACCTACGGCGGCCCCTCGGAAGCCGGCTGGAACTGCCATATCTGCGACAAGGGCGGACGCCTGTTTGCGTACATAACGCGGAAGTCCGACTTCTCGAAACCACGGGCCATGGCAGCCATCCTGCGGAGAGAGTTGGTGAAGTTCAAGCATCGCAAGGGCTGCCCGGCCTCGCGCGACAAGCGCATGATATTCGTCGGACGCGGAGGCTGATGCGGCCATGAGGCAGACTCTATTTTCCGGCGGACCCGCCGACGGCGATATGCGTATGCTGCCGGACGACGTCCGCGTCGTCTTTTTTCCGCGCCTGATGATCGACCGTGGCCGTGGGTTTGACACCTACGAGGATGCGAAGTTCATCCACGCCTACGTCAGGATCGACACCAGCCGCTTCGCCTACGACGGGATCAGGGCTATCGAGCAGGATTTGCAGTCACAGTTCAGACTGAGTCGTTGAAGGGGCGGTGAAGTCACCGAACTTCTTTCCGTTGCTTTAAGCATGGACAAGTATCCCATGCAAATGTTTCTGCTTCACCGAGTCAGGTTTCACGCGAGCCGGAACGGGCCTCGCGTCAGAGCCTGACTCTCCACAGACTGTCACCGCACAACTCGCGGCCAATCGCAGACCTTCCCGAAGGATGTTCCGCGAAGCATTTCCGTCCCGGTCGTGTACGGCCCCGCACGAGGCACACTTCCACACGCGGACGCTCAAAGGCAGCTCGCCCACCACCACGCCGCAGCAACTACAAGTCTTGCTCGACGGGTAGAAGCGACCTACCTTCTGTACTTTGGTCTTGTAGGCGAGCTGTCGTCCTAGCTCGCCCCATCCAACATCGGAAATGGCACGCGCAAGATTCGTCTTCATCATGGCCTTGACATTCAGATCCTCCAGACAGACCAGACCGAAGCGTCTGGCAATCCTGGTGGTGACCTGATGCTGCCAGTTTCTGCGCACTTCTCCAATGTGCCAATGACAGCGGTTGAGCCGCTGCTTGGCCTTTCTCCAGTTGCTGCTCCCCTCAACCTTCCGCGAGAGCGAGCGCGACAGCCTCCGCAGCCGGACGATACTTCTCTTGAGCGGCTGAGGCGGCTCGATCTTCTCTCCCGTCGAAAGGGTAAGGGCCGACGTCAAGCCAAGGTCCACACCTACGGCAGGCAGGGCTTGGTTCTCGCCTTGGCAGTTTTGCTGCGCTGGCTGCCCGCCTTCGGCATGGATCTCGTCCTTTACTTCAACCGTCACCGATAAGAACCATCGGCCACCCTCGCGGTGCAGGATCGCCGACTTCGGAACCCCGTCAAAACGCAACTTCTCAAACGTCGTCACGCGGCCGATCTTCGGAAGCGTCACAGACTTACCCAGAAAACTAAACGTGCCTGGGCCATTATCGAGGCGCGCGGACTCTCTGCTTTTGCCTCGCTTCTTGCGCCTTGGGTAATGAGCTAGCTTCTTGAAAAACCGGCTGTACGCATCGCCGACGTTCTTGACTGCCTGCTGCACGACGGACTTCGGAACGTCAAGCATCCACGGCCACTCAGCTCGCTTGCGGGCGTTGATCTCGCGACGGAGGGCACACTCGTTTGGCTTGCCTCCGGATCGGTACTGCGACTGCCATCCGGACAAGGCGAGGTTGTAGGCAAAGCGCGCGGTGCCTACGCAGCGGCAGAAGAACTCCTCCTGCCGGGCGTTGGGGCGAAGGCGTATCTTGTGGCCTATGAGCTTCATTTTTGCTCGCCCTCGCGGCCGCTCATGGCCTCCATCGCTCGCTTCGCCTTATTGGCGGCAGCGCGCTTTCCGTACATCCTCGCACATAACGAAACGAGAATCTCGTGGACGTCCCTAACGATGTCGTCTTTCACTTCTTTTGGATTGATCACAACGATGAGTCTACCGGATGACAGAAGTGAGGACTCAATCAGATCAAATCCAAACCGCGCTAGGCGGTCGCGGTGCTCAACCAACACGTTGCTCTTTCCGGAGAGTATACGCCTGAGCCCCTTCCGACGCCCATTCATCCCGCTGGCAATTTCTTTGATGATGGACGTTACCTTCATGCCTTTCTTCGCGGCGTACTCGGTGAGGCGGGCAACCTGCCTATCGAGATCGGATTTTTGGTCGGATGAAGAGACGCGGGCGTAAACGGACCAGTCGCTGTCGGTCTTTTCCGGCTCATCAACCAAGATGGTTCCAGTGGGCATTCTCCGGATATTCAGCGCCCCCGACTTGGCGTACCTCCAAGCCGTTTTATAGGAGACGCCGTTCTTAGTGGCCCACTCACTCAGTTTCATGGCTTTAGACTACCACTCCTGTCCACGGTTGTCAACATAAATGTCAACAGTTGACTACCCTCCAAAACCAGCTCAGGCTTCTGGATCGTCGTCGCTTTTCGTTCCGAGCTTGCGGAGCGTGAAGCGCACCTCGTAGCCGCAACAGGCCAGCGCCGCCGCCAGCGTCTTTACCGGCAGGTTGTGATCACCCTCCAGCATCCGCTTAACGAAGGTGGTCGAGCGGTTCATCCGCGTCGCCAGACCTTTCTGTGTGATCCCCTCGACGGTCATGGCCTTCTGGATCGTGGCCTGCGCCAAAGCGAGCGCGCCCTCCTCGAATCTCTCGATCTCATCCTGTTTCACCGGTCGCCCCCTGTGTTTCCGCTAGCCTAAGACAGCTCCGGTTGTAGCTTTCGGCCAACCGCCATCCATTCGGAAGTGCAAGTTGCCCGAAGACGATCTTCTCGAATTCGTCCGGCGTCACCGACACAATGCAGAGTGGCGGGTAGTCGTCGCTCGCGGGGCAGTAAATTGGCTTAATCCCCGCCTCGAACGTGTCGGATGTAATCGTCAGCAGCGTGAGCGGGTGCTGCTCTGGCGTTGTAATTCGGTAAACGCCGCGCTGGTTTGGGTCTTCTCGGTAGAACCGGTCGGCGATCCCCTGGACCGTCCCCTTGCCGTATAGCTCATTCGACTGCTTGATATTGCGCTCGGTCTCCGCAACCGCATCGGAAATCCAGCTCTCCTTTCCGCGCGGCGGAAGGTGGTCTCTGAACTTCTTTAAGACCGCGAGGATCGCGAAGACAAAGCAGAGAGATAGAATGATGACTGCGGATTCAAGCATGACCTCGCCGCTCCACCTTCGTCCGAGCGCCCCTCTCGCCGCTGCGATATCCGGCGAGATAGGCTACAACAGCCTCAGCCGTTTTGAAGTCAACCTCGCCATGTGTTTCCGGCTTTACGATGAACAGGCGCGTACCGCGAAGCTCGACGCGGAGCCCCATTTCCTTGGCCATGTCCTGAGCCACACCCCACAGCTTGATAACCCGTGCGTCGCAGCTCATATTTTCACCTTGAATTAAAAACGCACGGCGCGCAGGGAGGCGTCACCCAAGGAGGGGACCTAGTAGGATTCGCCGTCCCGTGCGCGCCGCGCTTCTCTCCTAGAACAGTCCGTCAGGTCCAGGCGCCGCGACCGGCGGCGTGGCTGCCGGAGCTGGGGCCACAGGCGCCGCCTCCGGCTGATATGGGACGTACGACGGCTTCTTGGCGAGGCGCTCTTTCTCCTCCTCTTTTGCGATGATCTTACGCAGCGTGTCTGACCTCGCGCTTGCCTGGCTGGCCTCGTCGGAGGCCCTCAGCGATTCCACGGACAGGCCGCGCGCCTGCAGCAGCGACGTCTGGGCATTGTCCCATAAGCCCTTGTCCATCTGTTCTGCGACCTTCTTCTTCAGATCGGCGATCTTGATCTGAATGCCCTCGACCCGCTCCGTCTTTGCCGTTACGATCTGATCCACCTCTTCCAACAGCTTCCTGTTCACCTCGATCTCGTTCAGTCCCATTTTTCAGCTCCTTTTTTTTCAATCCTTTTCTCGAAGACGCGGCAGCCCCTATCCGGTCGCGGCCATTGCCCGTCTTGCCACGCGCTGTTTCTCACGCACCAAAAAAATCTCGAAGTCCTGGATCTTCCGCCTCCACCTCAGCCTCGCCTCCAGGCCCACCACATGGTCATAGATCGAGCGCATGTGGGCAAGTTCCTGTTCTGCCAGCCCGGTGTCCGGAACCTCCTCCTTTGGCGGCGCGACAGGCTCAAGCGCCTTTCCACGGTAGAACCTTCCGTAATGCTTCCGGCAAAGCCCCTTCGCAAATCCGGGATCGGGGCAGTTATGGACGCAGCACCTGCGCTTCATCGTTGGGCAACCTCCCGTTGTGGCCATTCCCCCTGCCACCGCCGCCCCATCTCGGCAAAGACGCCGGACGACGGAAGCCATTCCGTTCGGTTCAGTTCAGTGCGGTTCGGACCTGGCCCTCCTTTCTCAGTCGGCCATCTCAAATTCTGGCACGCTCAACACGCCCTCGGGGTTGAGCGAATCGTATTCTTCACGGCGGGTGCGGTTACCGAGTATCCGGTACGCTGTTGATATCCTGTTGAAAATCTCCGCATTACCGCCGTGGTCCGGATGATGAATTCCAGACATCTCTCTGAACGCGCGGACGATCTCGGAGTGGCGCGACTTTCGCGTGACGCCAAGAACCGCGTAACAGTCGAAGTCGGGCAAGATCACTGTAGCAAGTCTCCGGGGTCTACGAAGTGACCGTCCTTTTTCATGCCCTTCTTTGCAAAATCCACGACGGATGGGGGACCGTCACTTTCAGGCGGCATGGAAATCGTCGCCCCTCCTTTCGGAAGCGGGCCATCTGACCCGGACTTCTCCTTCTGGACCTTCTCCTCCTGACGGCACGTCTTTTCCAGCGCGCTGGCAATCCGGTCCATCCAGTAGTTAGCCACGGAGAGACCCAACAAAGTCAGCCAGCCAAAAACGGCACCAAACGACGTCCCCACGATACATGAGCTAACAATTGTCATTATCACAACGGAAAAGAACTCGAACATTGGTTCACCCCTTCAACACGTATTCTTATCCGAAGTTGCTGACCTCGGCTGCGAACAGGTCCGTGTGATCCTCGCGGATGTAGACGCCGACCGTTTCCATCAGCGGTGTGGTCCCCGTGCTCTTGGCGTACTCGCTCTCGCGGCGCAGGATTTCGAACACCCATGTGTACCAAGCCTCCGCCGACGGCTTCCCATCGACGAGAAGCATGAAGCTGGCCGCGCCCTTATTGAACTCCCACCCGTTCGAGGTCAGCAGCTCGTAGAACCACTCTGGGAACGGGCGCTCGTCCAGGATCAGCCCAGGGGCAACCAGATCGCCCTGGTTCAAGCGGATGCCTTCCGGGATCGCCTGACGCTTCGACGGGGCGTCGAGTATGTCAAAAATCCGGCGCACGCGGGGATTGTCGGTCGCACGCATCGCGGCCAGTTCGAAATCCTCCTGCTCCTTGGTCAAGACCCGGATCTTTTCTCCCGGCCCTAGACCTCCAGCCCGAACGGGCACCAGATCGTCCGGAGGAGGAGCTTGTCCGGAAAGCTCGGCGGATATGGCCTCGGCCTCAGCGGTCGGCGCGGGCCACTCCGCAGTATGAGGGATCGGGGCTGGCACGATCTGCTTCCGATGGTAGGCCACCTGGACCCAATACTTGTCAGCCACGGCTTATCCCCCTCATTAGCAGGCTGTCGCAGAAACGGCAGTTCTCGGACGGGTTGTAGATCGACAACTTCTTGTGGCACCGTTTGCACCAGCGGGTCCGCGTGATCGGCCTGGAGAGGGTCCGCTGAGCCGCAGGCCCCCTACGTCCGGTCGATTTACGGTATGCGCGTGTTGAGAGCATGCCTTATTTGTTTCCGCGTTGCTCACGCCGGCTTGGCTGTGAGCTTTTTACCAAACTCAACCAGCAGGCGCCGGAGTCCGACATGGCGACAGACATCCAAGTCCTCATCCGCTTCAATCATCAGGTCGTCGTAGAGCCACGCCTTGACTTCGTCCGGGTTCCTGATCTGGCGGGCGAAGGCGACCATTTCTTTTGCCCGAGCCCGCAGAGGCTCAAGCTCGATCTGCTCGTACCCCTCCAACAGCATCTTAATCTTTGCCGCCACCGCCTCCGCAGCCGGGTTCGGCGGGGCTTCAGGAGCCTTTTGAGCTTCGGTAGGCTTCTCGGCAGGCTTGGTTGCTTCAGGGGCCTTGGCTGGCGGCGTAGGCACCGGGGTCCCGGCCTGTTTCGGCGGTTCGGTGAACAGACCCTTCGACTCAATCAACGTCGCCGCCGCGATGATGATCGCCTTGCGGGTGTGTAGTGTACCATTCTTCACCAGATCATCCTGGTCTTTCATGCCCACCATCTTGATGATCTTCTCGTGGTCGGCCTCGCTATTACCCCAACAGTAGTTGACCCTGGCGGTCAGGATCTCGGTCGGCATCTGCTCGCAGATGGCCTTGTCAGTGAGTTCATTTCTGTAGCGCAGGATGCGCTGCGCGACAGACTCGGTCGTCTTCTCGTCGTCCGGATGCACGAACTGCATCTTCTCAGGAGTCTTGGCCGCCGCCGGAGCCTCGGGGGCGGGGGTCGGCAGGGCGTTTGGACTACTGGCTCCGTTGGCAGATTCCACGGGTACATCGGGCGGAGGAACCTCCGCCCCCGATTTTTTTTTGGGCCTACCGCGCTTCCGGGCGATGGCCTCTTTCATGCCCTGAGTGCCGGCCACGGGAGCCACTGGAGCGGCGGGCAATGCCTGCTGCTCGGGTTCCGGCGCGGGCGGTTGGGGTTCTTGAGTCTCGGGGGCGGCTGGAGCTTCCTGGGTCGGCGCCGGATCGTTCGGGACAGTCTGGCCTGAAACGGGCTTTTCAACCTGCGGCTGTGAGACCTCGATCCTCGCTGTCGAAATGGGGATTCCACCGCGCGTCGAGAGCTGACCATCCTCCGGCTCGACGTCGAAATCGGCATCCCTCGCCGCATCGAGAAGCGTCAGGTCCTCGACGCTCACGGGCAGGTACTTACAGTGGCGGCGGACGACGGTCTTGCGGTACATCTCCTCTGGATCGGTCACCCACGGCCCGCTGTCCTTCGCCCGCGATCTTGACCGGATCGCCTCGATCTCTTCGGCGGACATGAAGGTAAACGTCTTGTCGTCGTCGGACATCGTTGAGATGCAGTACGAGCCGAGGGGCTTCTGGCCCTTGTGCGACGCTCTCCAGTTGGGGATATGGATGATGTCCTGCTTTAGGCCGAGGACGATCTCGAAGCGCCCCGGCGCTCGCAAGTCGGCCTCGTAGACATTGAACGCCTCGATGTGTTTGACGGCCTTGCTCCGCCGGCATAATTCGATCAAGCCACGGTATCCGAGAATGACCTGGGCCTCGTAAACGCCGTGGTTCTTGAAAGGCACGATGTAGAGCATACCGAGAAGGCCCGGCTCCAGACCGAACTGGGCGGCCATCTTCATGCAGCCCCACAGGCTCGCCGGCGTACATTCGAGCAGCAGTGGCTGCTTCTGGCAGTACCCTCCGAGCAGCTCAATGAACCGCACGGCCCTCGCCTTATCCATCTGGATCACATTGCCGGCGGCCTTAATTAAGCTCGTATACCCGTCGTCCGTATTGAAACGGGCCATCAACGCCTTCACTGCCTTGGGGTCCGCAACCGACTGTGTTTCGAAGCTCATCGCTCTCTTCCTCTCCCTTTCCGTTCGTTTCCCTTTGAACCGGTCCGCTATTTCTCTTTCCCGTTGCCGGGCGCAATCCACTCAAACTTTGGTTGCTTATCGCCGTCTGGGACGTATCTGGCGTACCCATGCGATACCGCCTCGGCCTCAAGTTTGAGTTTTGCATTTTCGCGCGAAAACGCACATATCATTACGGTAAACATGACAAGAAAGACAGACGCCATCGTCTGAAGCCCAAGGTCTTTGATAAACTCCCAGAAAAAACAAAGCTTCTTTGCCAGAATCACGTCTTTATGTTCGATTTCGTCGCTCACGCTGCACCTTCCTTTCCGTTCGTTTCCCTTCGAACTGGTCCGCTATTTATCTTTCCCGTTTCCGGGCGTAATCCACTCGAACTTTGGTTGACCACACGCGCTATATACGCGGTGTGCATACCCGCGCTGAATCGCCTGCTCCTCTAATGGCGGAGGCGCGAATCGAGACAACACGATCAGTGCTATACCCAAGAAAGAAACCCCACAACAAAACGCCATAAAGAACTTATAGCTCTCGCTCACGCTGCACCTTCCTTTCCGTTCGTTTCGTACTCGGCCTGCTCGACAAGCCGGTTGGTGACCTTGAAGAACTCTCCGGGCTCGCCCTGTTTGGTGTGCTTGGCGACGATCTCCGGCGACACGTGGGCCTCTTCGACGACGGAGGCCCAGTCCGTCATCAGGCGCCCTTTCTTGGGGCGCCACAGGATCTTGCCGCTCTCGGAATAGAATTCGTCCACGCCGTTCGCGGCCATGGCTTGGATCGCCCGGAACTTCATCCGCTGAAATTCATCCTCGGTCCGCTGCTTGGTGAGGTAGGCGTTGAGGACGTCGTTCAGCATCAGGTCCAGACCGAAATCTCCGTTCGGGCCGTCCACTTTCATCGCGCGCTTCTGCGTTTTTCCGATCAGCCAGAGCGCATACTCTTTCGAGTACGAGGTGACCGGCGGCGGCTCTCTCTTGAGGACGTGGTTATGCCAGAAGTCGTGCTCGGCCTCGAAGAGCATCTGCTCGCCTTCAGGGTCTTTATCGATCACGTAGTCTTTCCGGATCGACCCGCCGATCAAGACGGCCACCAGCCAGCGTTTCCAGCCCGTCACTAGCATATAGTGGTGGCACTGGGCCAGATAATAGATGGGGATCTCGTCTGTGCCCTCGGAGCCCCAGCCCTCTCCGGACATGGTGGTCTTGATCTCCATGCCGGTCTCTTCGCCCTTGATCGTGGCGTCCACGTTTCCGACCAGCCACGGGTAGGTGGCGTTGACGAAGAACTGCCTGGGCTGCGTCTGGCGGCCGGTGCGGAGCGTGAAGTCGGACAGGATGACCGGCTCAAGCAGGCGACCCCACCTGAGCTGGTTGTTGTCGTTCTGGTCGGGGACCGTCAGACCGAGTTTATCACAGAAGACGTCGATAGGTTTCTTCCACGGAGACAGCTCGACTATCGCGGCTGCATCCGATCCGCCTATCCCCTGCCGTCGTCGCTCGTGCCAACTTTGGTCGTGTGGCTTGAAAGGCATACTCTTCTTCGCGGCTCCTCGTTTCCAGACGGTAGCGACTTTCACGGCCGCTGCAAGTGTTTTCTGTCGTGAAAAATGGATGCCTCACCGGCGAGCCTATCCGCCATCTCGCACCAGTGGCATCTGTTCTTGTCACAGTCGTTGTGAGAACGCCGGTTCGGCTGCAGTC
>Ga0209777_10002907_pt1 | contig 21816 bp, 16 predicted proteins | sample FrelakmetHBP12HB_FD_187147 | JGI IMG/M metagenome (GOLD analysis project Ga0209777, IMG submission 187147) | Freshwater lake sediment microbial communities from the University of Notre Dame, USA, for methane emissions studies -HBP12 HB (SPAdes)... | ecosystem: Environmental > Aquatic >...
AATGTGGAAATAGACGACCCAATCCACGGAAAGGTCAAAGTGCCGGGCATCCCTGTAAAATTGAGTAAGACACCGGGCAAGGTAGAGAGACTTGCCCCGGAGCTTGGCCAACATACAGAAGAGGTGTTAATGGAGGTTCTGGGCTATACCTGGGACGACCTGGCTAAATTGAGAGAAGCAGGAGTGTACTAATGGCGAAGAGGATCCTTGCCGAGGGCAATGAGGCTGTAGGTTGGGGGGCGTTAAGCGCTGGATGTAAGTGCTTTTTCGGCTATCCCATAACACCACAAAACGAGATCATGGAGTTACTTGCACGGGAACTGCCCGAAAGGGGCGGGGTTTTCATCCAGTCACAATGCGAGACTGGCGCAATAAACATGCTCTACGGGGCCGCTACTGCCGGTGTCAGGGCCATGACTTCCACCGCCAGCCCGGGCTGGGCGCTGATGCAGGAGGGCATGTCCGATATGGCCTCCGCCAACCTCCCCGGTGTGGTGGTGGTAGTGCAGAGAATCGGGCCCGGTGTTCAAAGGGTAGAACACGCCCAGATGGACTACAACAGCGTCACCAAAGGTGGGGTCGGTGGCTATAAAAACATCGTTCTAGCTCCAGCCTCTGTCCAGGAGACCCATGACCTGATGCAGCTGGCTTTCTACCTGGCCGACAAGTACCGCCACCCGGTGGTGGTGCTAACCGAAGGAATCCTGGGGCACGTGATAGAACCTCTGGAGGTCAAGACCTTAGACTTCGGCCCGCTTCCGGAAAAGGACTGGGCAGTGGCAGGTCGCGGCACCCACAAAGACGGGAAATATCGCGAGATTGGCCCCAGCTATCATCCACTGTATGATGGTACTTATCTGAATTACCTAAACGCACTCAGGGAAAAATATCGGGCGATGGAGTCTGAGCTGAGATATGAAGAATACAAAGTGCAGGGAGCCAAGGCCATCCTTGTAGCTTATGGCTACTGCGCCCGAGTAGCAAAGGAAGCGGTTGATATGGCCCGGGCTGAGGGACTCAAGGCAGGACTTTTGCGTCCCATAACGCTCTGGCCATTCCCATATCAGCCGCTCCGTGACAAAGCAGGTAAGGGGCGTAAATTCATCGCAGTAGAAGACAGCCTGGGGCAGATGGTCGATGATGTCAAGATGGCTGTCGAAGGTAAGTCCGAGGTACACCTGGCAGACGTAACCTTTCGTCATATGCCTTCCGAGGAGGGAATGATCCTTCCAGGCAGGTTATTGCAGGAGATAAGGAGACTGCTGTGAGCAAGGAGACAAAGAATATAGCCAAGGAAGTAGTTGTTGAAAAGCCGTTGCTGTTACGGGGCGAAGCATGGATGGATATTATATGGGATCTCTTCTGCCCGGGTTGCCAGATACCGCTTGTGGGTCGCCTCGTCGCTGAATCACTGGAGGAATTAGGCATCGGGGATAAAGCTATTATGGTAGGCTGTGTTGGCTGTACAGGAATTTTGATAGCCAGCATGACCATGGACAGAGTGAGCCCTGCACACGGCCGGGGTCCCGATATAGCCACCGCACTTAAACGTATTCATCCGAAGACTGTTGTTTTCACCGTGCAGGGTGACGGAGACTGTATCGCCATCGGAGCCGGCCCTTTAATCGGAGCCTTAACACGCGCTGAGAAGATTACCGTAATTATGGTTAACAACACCAACTATGGCACCACCGGTGGCCAGCTGGCACCTACAACCCTGACAGGACAGGTAACCAGTACCACCCCGAAGGGAAGAAGCCCCAGTGCAGAGGGCTATCCTATGCATACCGCCGAGATGGTAGCTACATTCAGAGGGACTGCCTACAGTGCCCGGGGCTCAATGCACACACCAGCCGATTACCAGCGAACAAAAAAATATGTCAGAACTGCCTTCCAGAGGCAGATAGAGGGAGTAGGGTTCAGCTTTGTTGAAATCATCACAGCCTGTCCCGTCAACTGGCATATGACTCCGGTGCAAGCCCTGGACTGGATAGGGGAAAAGGTAGTCGCTGAATTCCCTGTCGGCGAGTTCAAGAACGTTACTCATATCGAATAGACACGAAAGCGGGAGAAAAAGGATGAAACAGACCAAGAATTCGAGGGGCGAGTTGATTATAGCCGGACTGGGCGGCATGGGTGTTCTCTCAGCCGGGCAGGTATTATTAGAAGCAGCCTTCCGGCAGTTCAAGTATGTATCTTATACTCCCACCTACGGTTTCGCCAAGCGCGGCGGTCTTTGCCAGTGCACTATTATCTTCTCCAATAAAGAGATCACCTCTCCACTGGTGGAGCAGGCACAGACAGTGATGTTCCTCGATAGCTCCCAGTTTGGGACTTTTGAGCCGAGGGTACGCCCCGGAGGGATTATTATTGCAGAGAAGGCAAGCATGTATGCCGAGAGGGAGAGGAAAGACTACAAGCTGTATGAACTGCCCGGGCTTGAGATCGCTGTAAGCATGGGCTCAAGCCAGGTCAATAATTTCATCATGCTGGGGGCTTATATCGCCATTACAGGAGCGGTCTCCCCGGCACTTATCGAGGCCGAACTCGATAGGAGATATGGAAAAGACAAGAAGGTGTATGAGAGAAATCTTAATGCCTTCAAGCGGGGGCTAGAGCTGGGAAAGAGCGCTAAATGCAGGAAAGATACGAGGGCGAAATGATAGGAGCCGAGGTTGCCTGCAGTATTCTGAAGACCGAGGGTGTGAAGTATGTCTTCGGCGTACCCGGCAACAGCGAGGTGCCCATTTTAGATGCCCTGGCTCAAACCCGGGGGATAAGGTATATCAGCGCGATACACGAGTCCGTCTCTATGGCCATGGCGGACGGCTACGCCCGAGCCTCGGGAAATGTAGGGGTGGTGCTGGTACATACCACACCAGGAACTGCCAACATCATAGGCAACCTGAGCAATGCCTATGATGCCGGAACTCCCCTCGTAGTCATTGCAGGGCAGCAAGACTCGCGCCTGCAGTGGTGCGACTCTCTGTTGGACTCCGACATTCTGCCCATGGTGAGCCAGCATACCAAAGACCGCTGGCGGGTAGGCCGCGCCGAGGACATAGCCATAGCGATGAACCGAGCGTTTAAAGAGGCCTCCACTCCGCCAACAGGGCCTGTATTTCTGGTAATCCCCCGGGACCTGCAGGCTCAGACCTTGACCATTGAGCACCTTCCGCCTCCGCGTCGCCAGGTGCCCATGTCCATCAGACCAGACAGGGAGTATTTGAAAAAAGCAGCGCAGCTACTGGTCAGTGCGAAACAACCGGCCATAATGGCGGGTTCCCAAGTGCCCAGCGCTGATGCCATTCCCGAGCTTACCGAATTGGCAGAAATACTTGGGGCCCCGGTATTTACCACCGGGCTAGTCCCCTCGTTTATTTTCCCTACAAACCACCCGCTCTATTATGGCAGAGTACCTCCGATAGGGTTCGGCCTGCCTGGACTGGACAGCCCTGCAGACGTGCTCGTGGCAGTGGGCAGCAAGCTATTTAAGCAGCTATTTCATATCGAGGGGCCAATAATACCACCCAGCACCAAATTGATTCACATAGACCACGACCCCAAAGCACTGGCCAAGGAGTGCCCGGCAGAGGTGGCACTGGTAGGCAGCCCCAAGGCTGTCCTTGCTGAGCTGGCTACAGAGGTCAAGCGGCTTATGTCGCCCAGGCAGCACCAGAAGAGCCGTCAAAGATTCAAGAAGCTGCAAAGGGGCCATGAGCAAGCCAGGGCAGCCTGTGAAGCAGACTTCAAGAAAGAATGGAATGACGTGCCTATGCGGCCGTCGCGGGCCATCAAGGAGATCGCCAACGCCCTGCCCTCAGACAGCGTAGTAGTAGATGAGGCTGTGATGCTTACCAGCTACGTAGCAAGCATTATGGAGTTCACCGTACCGGGGAGCTACTTCTGCTCTATCACTTCCCTGGGATGGGGCTTGCCCGCCTCACTCGGTGTAGGACTGGCTAATTCTCGAAAGCCGGTGTTGGCACTGGTAGGGGACGGCTCCGCACTGTTCGGCATCCAGGCTCTGTGGTCTGCCGCCAAATACCAGATCCCGGTCATCATGGTGATACTCAACAACCAGGGCTATGCCGCCGTTAAGTGGGGCTTCGCCTCGTATCCCGATAGGAAATCAGGGGAAGGTGCTGACCTGGGCTACGACCTGGGCAATGTCGATTTCCCTAAGCTGGCCCAGGCCTTCAATGTCAGCAGCCAACGCATTGAGAAGCCGAACGAGATTGGGACTTCTTTGAGAAGAGCGATCAGAGCCAGGAAGCCAGTCCTGCTCGACATTATGGTCGACCCCAGCGACGTCGGTTATGGCATGCCCAGGCTGTCCTGAAGAATTGATTTTAAGCCAATTCGGAGACTAAGAAAGATATTGAGGGTTAAGTTCGGTTTTGGTGCTTGAGGGAAAAATGAAGCCAGTAGATAAATTTGGGCAACCTATTTATTCGAAGACCTGTGAGAAGATGTTGAACTTTGGACATCTTCTAGATGAGCATGGCTACATGGAATCGACTAGGAAACCTAACCTTTTCTATCGTCACCTTGAAGATGGGGACAAAGGAATCATATACTTTGCCGATATGCGCGGGACTGAGGAAGTGGCTGTATGGGAAGATGCTTCACCGTTATTTTACTGGCAATTCCCTAATCGCACCCCTGAGTGGAAGCGGAGGCGGCTGATTAAACAAGAACTTGCGAGGTTGCCCTTCTTGCGTCTTAGTTACTATGAGGAATGTGATTCCGATGGTCTTATGTATAATAATGAAGATGGGTATTGTCGAGTCTGTGGCAAGGACTTTCAATCTAATGGGCAATTTTGTTCTTCCAACTGCGCATTGGAGTCAAAGAAACTCGAACTGAGGCACGACATAGTTACTGCCACACAGTGTTGTGTCTGTCACCGATTCCTTATAGAAGACAAAAAGGCTTATGAAGCAATCCTGTCCCTGCTCCCCGATGAGAAAGACCACATTGTCTACAGTTCTCCCGTGAAGCATCATGTTAATTATGCTGAAAATAGAACTATAGGCGTTTGCGCATCCTGCCATATCCAAATTCATCGTGCTGATGATTACAAAGACTTTAAGCCTAATGATAAACCTCAACCTGTTAATAAAGAGAGGTCATGTCGTTGCTGCCGCAGCATGTTCATTCCGAGTACAGGCGGGCAGCGCTATTGCTCTTCGAAGTGCAAGACGAAGGCTTCTGTGACCAAACATCCACGGACTTCGGCACATCGGTCGCACAGATATGATGGTATCCCTTGGTGGATGAGAACTAGAAAATCCACAGATGATGATAGGCGATATGTTACGGAATGGAATAAACGCCATCTGAGGATGCCCACAGACCTAATTCCCTGCCGACCTGTGGCGCAGGAGGATGCCTGCATGACCCAGCCAAACATTCAAATAGTCAAAGTTGAACTAGTAACCTGTAAGAATTGCGGTTCAGGTAATGTTATCAAAAAAGGTTCTTATAAGGGAGTACCACGCTACTTTTGCCACAATTGCGAACGTAAGTTCAAGGGTGACGATGCTGTCTTTCATGGCAAGGTAGACGCTGAGATGGGAGGCACAAGAGTTGTCAGACGAGTACGGAGGCTATTATGAGCCAAGCACCAAAACCGAACTTAACCATATTGAGAACTCTGGGAGAAGGGAGGAGCGATGGCCTTCAAAGCAGTTGACATCCTGGGAATCTCCATGCTGCAAGACTACGCAAAGATGTTCAAAGATGCAGAGTTAGATATTGAACTTGCGGTAAACCCCTGCCCTCTGGGAGCCACCGAGAATGAAATCATTGCCGCGGCGAAAGACGCTGATGCCGTAATTACGCAGGCTTCCTACCAGTCGTTCACCAGAAAAGTGCTGACCAACCTGAAGAAGTGCAAGTTGATTACGAGCGTTGGCATCGGCTATGAAAACCTGGATGTGAATGCTGCCACTGAGTTGGGCATTATGGCTGCTAACGTACCCGATGCTAACATAGAAGATGTATCAGACCATACTATGGGACTTATACTGGCATGCACCAGAAGGATTGTGCAGTTGAATAACGTCGTTAAAAAAGGGGGCTGGACATCGGTGGCCTCTCCCCAAATAATCGGGGAGGTATGGCCCCATCTATCAAGGCTGAGAGGTCAAACCCTGGGGCTCATCGCCTTTGGAAGAATCCCTCGAGCTTTGGTGCCCAAGGCGAGGGGCTTCGGGCTGAGGATTATAGTCTGTGACCCCTACCTATCCCCGGACATAATTCGCAGGTTTGAAGTGGAACAGGTAGACCTGGATCAGTTGCTTTCGGATTCGGACATTGTTTCTATACATACCCCGCTGACCCTTGAAACGAAACATATTCTGGGACTCAAGCAATTGAAGAAGATGAAACCCACGGCCTGCCTCATCAACACCGCTCGCGGCGGCGTGGTCGACCCTAAAGCGCTGTATACAGCCTTGACCAAGGGATACATTGCTGCAGCAGCCTTCGATGTCACCGAACCGGAGCCTATCCCCGCCGACAGCCCTCTATTGAAGCTTGATAACTTCATAGTAACAGCCCACTCCGCAGGTCTATCGCCACAAGCCCTCACTGAAATGCAGCGCCGTCCCGGCGATGAAATCATCAGGGTAGCCAGAGGGAAATGGCCCTTTGGGCTGGTCAACCCCGAGGTCAAGACTAAGTACATCAAAAAATGGGGAAGTGCTCTCAAGTAATCATGTCGTTTAGGAACTGAGGAGTCCAGAGGGGCAAAGCCCCTCTGGTGGGGGACTGGGGCCTGCCCTGAGCTTGTCGAATGGGGTATCCCCCAACCTTAAAAATCCCCCAAGACTGGGGGATTTAGGGGGTTGAAAAGTGTGGCTAAACGCTCTCTTAAGTAACTGTTTTAGGGGGAAACATGGCTAAAGGTGAAATAGTAATCAACGAAACGATTTGCAAAGGATGCGGTTACTGCGCCAAATTCTGCTCCCGAGGGGGCATCGTGATGTCCAGAGATAAGTTCACACCCAAGGGTTATCTTCTTCCTGCCTTCGCCAATCCCGAGAAGTGCAATGGCTGTGGTATTTGCGGCTGGATGTGCCCCCGCTTCGCCATCGAGGTTTATAAATACAAAGAGGAAACTACCACGAACTAGAGTCTTCGTTGTCATTGCGAGCCGCAGCGAAGCAATCTCACGGTTCTTTACTGTAGGGGCGTTCAATTGAACGCCCCTACTACTGGAGCTGGTATCCTCTCTCGATATACCCCCCAGCAGCTCAGCGCACTTACGGAGGGTTCAAACATGAGAAATGTGGAGTTAACCGTCACCATTAAAGCGCCCAGGGACGTAGTGCTCAGGGAGATCTCGGAATATACCCATCCTCCGATACTCCATAAGCGCGTGATAAAGTCAGTCCAAGTGCTCGAGGATGCTAACAACGTCAGTGTTGCACTATGGCGACTTAAGGTGCTCGGATTCACGCGTAAGGCGAAGCAAAGGCAGACTATAATTCCACCCGATCGCATGATGAACGAGACGATTGAGGGATTTGCCAAGGGCACTTTGGAGAGCACCTTTCTCTACGAGACAAACGATGGCACCGTAATAGTGGACAGGGTGGAGGTGCGAGTGCCCTCCTGGGGTAAGCTGCTTGAGATACCGGTAGCCTGGTATACGAAGCGCATAACTCTGGGGATACTCATGGACCATAAGAGGGACTTAGAGTCTAAATACAAAGGCAGATTCAAGTGAAAAGACGCCGTATCGCATCGTCAAAGAAGTCCGGGAGGGCAGATATGAAAGAGAAACTGGGAACCAAGGTTGGCAAAGGCAAGGTTGACTCGGAGGTCCTTAAGCTTTACGTGGAGACAGTCGGCCCAGCCGTTCTTCCGAACTTGGTTCGGGGCATCATGAAAGGCGTCTTCAAGCTCGATGAGGAATCGCGAAATACAGTGCTTGAGGAGATGGGCAAGGCTTGCTACGAGGGGTTCAAGGAGTTCGTGGGGACGCCACCTAGCGGCATGGATATCAAGAGTGCATGCAAATGGTTGGATGAGACAGTACCTCACAACCGACGTTTTCAAATAGCAGGAGATACCCTTTACTGGGAAGCGGATGTAAAAGACACCTATGGGGGATGCATGTGTATTCTGGTTCGTCTTGGCATCATCGAACCAAGCCCCGAACTATGCGTCTGCTCGACCAACTACAACAAGCGTGCGCTTGAGGAAATGACCGGCAAGGCTGTGGAGGGTGAGTTGGTGGAGAGTGTGAACAGTGGCGCCCGGAATTGCGTATATAGATATCACTTCAAGCCGACTAACTATAACTCCAAGTTAAAAAGCAGATAGATACAATTTCCCACTTTGGTTGATGAAACTTTCTATCTCGACTTCACGGTGTCTTGAGTAAAGGACGTTGGGCATCTCTGATGTCCAACCTAGTTAGAGAGCAAAAGTCATGGCTAAGAAGGCTTTAGAAGGAATCAAGGTTGTAGAAGTGGCCCAGTGGGTGGCCGCTCCCGGGGCTGGAGCACTGCTCGCCGATTGGGGAGCGGACGTGGTACACATCGAGCACCCGGTGACGGGTGATTCAATGCGGGGCTTGTCGAATGTGGGAGGGCTGGCTGTAGACTGGTTGTTTGAGCTGGATAACCGCAATAAGAGAAGCATGACTCTGGACATAAGCAAAAAGGAAGGCCAGCTTGTGCTTTACAAGTTGCTAAAGGCAGCCGATATATTTATCACGAGCCTGCGCCCCAGCGAGCTCAAGCGCTATAATCTAGAGTATGCGGCGCTTTCCAAGGTCAACCCCAGGCTTGTCTATGCCAGCTTGACCGGCTATGGGAACAAGGGCCCTGATAAGGAAAGGCGGGGATATGATGTGAGCGCCTTTTGGGCCCGGTCCGGCTTCATGGCTTCAATCAGAGAGCCTGACATGCCCCCACTATTCCCCAGAGGGGGCATGGGGGACCACACTGCCTCCATAGCGATGGCCTGCGGGATAACCACTGCCCTTTACGCAAGAGAGCGCACCGGCGTGGGGCAGGAGGTTGATGTCAGTCTATACAACACCGGCGTTTGGGTATTAAGCATCGACATGAGTTGCGCGCTGTCGACAGGTGAATATGCTCCGTCGCGCAAAAGATCAGAGACGCCTGCAATGACTAATGTCTACCAGACCAAGGATAACAAGTGGATATACTTCGTGCATCTGCAGCAGGACCCATATTGGCCGGGTTTCTGCCGGGCTCTGGGACTGGAGCACATCGAAAAGGATGACAGGTTCAACTCCATGATGTCGCGGATGATGAACAATGATGAACTTTTTACCATGGTAGAGCAAGCCATGGCTAAACGGACATGGGAGGAATGGAAACCGATACTTGATGAGCATGAGCTTATCTATGCACCGGTGCAGGACGCCACAGACGTGGCTAAGGATGAGCAGGCATGGGCGAACGATTTCTTCGCCACAGTCGAACATCCTACCTTAGGTAAGATAAAACTGGTAGCCAACCCGATGAAACTGAGCAAGATGCCATCCTCTATCAAGACGACCGCACCCCAGTCCGGGCAGCACACGGAAGAGGTCCTGCTGGAGAACGGTTACAGTTGGAGCGACATCGCACGTTTTAAAGAGCAGGGTTTAATCGCCTAGCTTTGTATATGTCATTCCTGCGCAAGCAGGAATCCAGGCCTATTCCTATCTCCCTCGTATGTAGGGGCGAGGTGCCCTCGCCCAATACCCCCTTTTCTAAAGGGGGCTAGGGGGATTAGCTCCCATTCTGCCTTTCGAATTCGTTCATAGCCCCGAAACCCATCCACGACACACGAAACGAGCCGCGCCACCGCAACCGATTCACGTAACCGCTTCTATATGTCATTCCCGCCTTGAGCGGGAATCCAGGAATCCTTCTCCATGTCATTGCGAGGAGTCCGCCTTTGGCGGACGACGTGGCAATCCCAGTGGCTGTGGATGTGCCTCCCCACTTTCCACTCTGCAATTTCAACTTCTGTTGCAGCCCTCCACCACAGCGATCTCCCTCAAAAGTTATGGCGGATTTTAGGGTACGCAGAGGAGCTCCGTAACCACTGCATTTTGGGCCGCTTCTATGAAGTTATTTCTGATATATGGCGAGCTCTTTAGCGATGCATTCACTGTTCAACTTCATCCCCTGCTAAATCCGTATAGAAAAATGCAGAAACGGTATGATAAGTGAAGATACGTGTGTTGACAAGGGCTGTCTAAGGGGGTACCATGTCGGCGAAGTACAGCTTAAGATGGTCTTTAGTGACTTATAGCAGGGCCGGATATTTGCCAGACGCAGTCCGACCCATAGAAAGGATGCCGTATGAACCGTAAAATATTTGCTAAGAAGTTCCTTATTTCATTTGTTCTTTGTGTTGTATTTCTTACTGCATCGGCACTAAATGCACAAGCCATGTCATTCAACGCGGCGGTGAACTATGCAGTGGGAACAAACCCCATCTCTGTCGCCGTGGGCGATTTCAACGCCGACGGGAATCCTGACCTCGCCGTGGTCAATGGGAACAGCAACAGCGTCTCCATACTGACGGGTGCCGGGGACGGCACCTTCAGCGCGGCGGTGAATTATGCAGTGGGATCAGGCCCCTGGTCTGTCGCCGTGGGCGATTTCAACAGGGACGGGAAGCCTGACCTCGCCGTGGCCAATGAGTACAGCGACAGTGTCTCCATACTGACGGGTGCCGGGGACGGCACCTTCAACGCGGCGGGGAACTATGCAGTGGGGACAATCCCCACCTCTGTTGCCGTGGGCGATTTCAACAGGGACGGGAACCCTGACCTCGCCGTGGCCAATCATGGCAGCGACAATGTCTCCATACTGACGGGTGCCGGGGACGGCACCTTCAACGCGGCGGGGAACTATGCAGTGGGATCAAACCCCTACTCTGTCGCCGTGGGCGATTTCAACAGGGACGGGAATCCTGACCTCGCCGTGGCCAATCATGTCAGCGACAATGTCTCCATACTGACGGGTGTTGGGGACGGCACCTTCAACGCGGCGGTGAACTATGCAGTGGGATCATACCCCACCATTGTCGCCGTGGGCGATTTCAACGCCGACGGGAATCCTGACCTCGCCGTGGCCAATGTCAATAGCAAGAATGTCTCCATACTGATGGGTGCCGGGGACGGTACCTTCAACGCGGCGGTGAACTATGCAGTGGGGCCAGGCCCCTACTCTGTCGCCGTGGGCGATTTCAACGCCGACGGGAATCGTGACCTCGCCGTGGCCAATCAGAACAGCAACAGTGTCTCCATACTGACGGGTGCCGGGGACGGCACCTTCAACGCGGCGGTGAACTATGCAGTGGGCTCATGGCCCACCTCTGTCGCCGTGGGCGATTTCAACAGGGACGGGAACCCTGACCTCGCCGTGACCAATTATTATGGCGACAGTGTATCGGTACTGCTCAATACATCGGCACCAAATGCACAAGCCCTGTCATTCAACTCGGCGGTGAACTATGCAGTGGGGACAATCCCCACCTCTGTTGCCGTAGGCGATTTCAACAGGGACGGGAAGCCTGACCTCGCCGTGGCCAATCCTGACAGCAGCAACAATGTCTCCATACTGACGGGTGCCGGGGACGGCACCTTCAATGCAGCGGTGAACTATGCAGCGGGGACAAGCCCCTGCTCTGTCGCCGTGGGCGATTTCAACAGGGACGGGAACCCTGACCTCGCCGTGGCCAATATCAATAGCAACAATGTCTCCATACTGACGGGTGCCGGGGACGGCACCTTCAACGCGGCGGTGAACTATGCAGCGGGATCATTCCCCATCTTTGTCGCCGTGGGCGATTTCAACAGGGACGGGAACCCTGACCTCGCCGTGGCCAATTGGTTCAGCGAGAGTGTCTCCATACTGACGGGTGCCGGGGACGGCACCTTCAGCGCGGCGGGGAACTATGCAGTGGGATCACGCTCCAGCTCTGTCGCCGTGGGCGATTTCAACGGGGACGGGATACCTGACCTCGCCGTGGCCAATTATTATGGCAACAGTGTCTCCATACTGATGGGTGTTGGCGACGGCACCTTCCACGCGGCGGTGAACTATGCAGCGGGATCAGGCACCTCCTCTGTCGCCGTGGGCGATTTCAACAGGGACGGGAAGCCTGACCTCGCCGTGACCAATTATAGCAGCAACAATGTCTCTATACTGACGGGTGCCGGGGACGGCACCTTCCACGCAGCGGTGAACTATGCGGTGGGAGATTGGCCCTCCTCTGTCGCCGTGGGCGATTTCAACGGGGACGGGATACCTGACCTCGCCGTGGCCAATTATTATGGCAACAGTGTCTCCATACTGACAGGTGCCGAGGACGGCACCTTCAGCGCGGCGGGGAACTATGCAGTGGGGACGGCCCCCACCTCTGTCGCCGTGGGCGATTTCAACAGGGACGGGAAGCCTGACCTCGCCGTGACCAATTATGGCAGCGACAGTGTATCGGTACTGCTCAATACATCGCAACCGCTGTCGACCCCGTCGGTGACCACACAGCCTGCAAATCAAACGGTCATCGTGGGAGGTAACGCCAACTTCACGGCTGCGGCCAGCGGCAACCCGGCCCCCACGGTGCAGTGGCAGGTGAGCAGCGATGGCGGCTCGACCTGGGGCAATATCACAGGGGCCACCAGCACCACTCTGACCCTGACCGGAGTAGCCCTGGATCAAAGCGGCTATGAATACCATGCAGTCTTCACCAACATCGCGGGCACAGCCACCAGCGATGCTGCGACCCTGACGGTCAACGGCATACCCCCGGCGGTGACCACACAGCCTGCGGATCAAACGGTCACTGTGGGAGGTACCACCACCTTCACGGCTGCGGCCAGCGGCACACCTGATCCCACGGTGCAGTGGCAGGTGAGCAGCGATGGCGGCTCGACCTGGGGCAATATTACAGGGGCCACCAGCACCACTCTGACCCTGACCGGAGTGGCCCTGGGTCAAAGCGGCTATGAATACCGAGCGGTCTTCACCAACATCGCGGGCACAGCCACCAGCGATGCTGCGACCCTGACGGTCAACGGCATACCCCCGTCGGTGACCACACAGCCTACGGATCAAACGGTCACTGTGGGAGGTACCGCCACCTTCACGGCTGCGGCCAGCGGCACACCTGATCCCACGGTGCAGTGGCAGGTGAGCAGCGATGGCGGCTCGACCTGGGGCAATATCACAGGGGCCACAAGCACCACTCTGACCCTGACCGGAGTGGCCCTGGATCAAAGCGGCTATGAATACCGAGCGGTCTTCACCAACATCGCGGGCACAGCCACCAGCGATGCTGCGATCCTGACGGTGACCATGGACACCACAACAAATCTTGTATCGAATCCCAATCACTCGGTTTACGGTCAATTGGTTGTCTTGAAGGCCAGCGTCACAGCAGCTTCAGGGACTCCTTCCGGTAACGTAACTTTTAAGGACGGGCAGACAATACTAGGCAAAGTAGTGCTCAACGGATTGGGGCAGGCGAATTATGTCACTAACTCCCTCTCTGTGGGTACGCATTCCCTTATAGCGGTGTACAGCGGTGATAGTGGTTACAATGGCAGTACCTCTAGCGCTACGATTCAGAAGGTAACCAAGGCGAATACCACTGTCAGCGTTAGAGCATCCGCTAATCCTTCAGTGTTTGGCCAGTCAGTTACCTTTACTGCCACAGTAGGGCCCGCAGCGCCTGGGGCGGTCACACCCACCGGCACGGTCACTTTCAGAGATGGATTCACCATCATTGGTAGTGTTCGTTTGAGCGGAAATACGGCCACTTTCACCACGAGCACGCTCTGGGCAGGCTTACACATCATCACCGCTTACTACGGTGGTGACACCAACTTCGAGGGCAGCCTCGGGGGCCTGGTCCAAAAAGTGAGCAAGGCTAACACCTCAACAGTGGTCACTTCATCAGTTAACCCATCGGTGTTTGGCCAGTCAGTTACCTTCACAGCCACGGTTAAGGCAACAGCGCCAGGTTCGGGCACGCCCACCGGCACGGTCACTTTCAAAGACGGAGGAAAAGTGCTGGGTACAAAGGCACTCTACGGCTCAGGTCAGGCAACTTACACCACTACCTCACTATCTGTCGGGACGCATTCCATCACTGCGGTCTATGGTGGGGACAGCAATTTCAACGGCAGGACTTCACCTACCCTGACTCAGGTGGTGAACCGGAGGTAGTATCAGGACAGCGTAATTCCAGCTTTTCTCATTAAGCAAAACAAGGGGGCCGAGAAGGCCCCCTTTGCTATCTGGCAGTGACATCGAAAACCTATGTTCCGGATATGGAAGAGCGAGCCTTGGTACAGCAGATTTCAGGTATGATCTGGCTGGCTGAAGCCATGGGTCAAGGGACACCCTGATCAGGAGTTAGGGGATTACCACTTCGCTGCGGCGGCAACACCCTAAATGCTACCTCAACATCTTTAACCTTCCAAAACCAAGTCCTTCTGGAGCGACTCCGCACCGTCTAGTTTTAGGTTGTCAAACACGTATCCCTGTTTCGGAGTGCCCTTTTCGCATTCCGGGGGCGCTAAATCCCCCCTACCCCCTTTAAAAAAGGGGGAACCAAGTGAGGGCGCCTGGATTCCCGCTCAGGACAGGAATGATACGAAGGGCGCACTGCTGCGCCCTTCGTATCATTCCTCAGCTACTGATTCACAGATTCGCGACATTTTCCCCTTGACAGTATGAGAACTTATGTTCTATTATTGCCCCATATTGTCAGGACTGCATGTACACAGCTCCCGACCAAATTCAAGAGCAGCAGCCAGCATCTACAGAGCCGCACTATTGTGGGCTGATAGCTTTGAGCTGATCGCTGGTTGCACAAAGCTCTTGGCATCCCTGGAAAATTGAATAAGAGAGCATTCTGTAGGGGCACCTTGCCAGTGGCGGATGCTCAGATCCACGAATGCTAAGCGAACCGCTGAACAGCTATTCCGAGTCTATGACTCGGGGTTCACAGTTCCGTTGCAGGCGTCGTTACACCTGAGCGTAGGGGCGTTTTTTACCTGCGGGTTTTCCCTTACGTTCCAGCGAAGCTACCCGGAACCTGCTGTTCAGCCCTCCCGGCGGCTCCAAAAATTGAATAATTCCAAATCCCAAAACTCGGGCTGTGCTATACCCAAAAACCTGCAAGGGCGCCCCTACAATATTCATGATGCTCCCAGAGGTATTTGTAAAGGAAATACGAATTTGCTATACTGATTTATTATGGTATGAATAGTTGCATGGTGTAGAATCCGTGCAGACGAGGGCTCATCCGGGAAGCCCTCGTAAAGTTTAAACAAGCATATAGTATCAGCGCAAAAGGTGTTGCTATTATGAAGTTATGGAGAACGCCCTTCGACCAGGAAGAGAAGGCTACCAAACCCCGAACGGTACTAATCAACAAGGAAAGATGTAAGGGATGCGGCTACTGCGTGGAGTTCTGTCCCAGAGAAGCACTTAAGATGAGCGATGAGCTGGGCCCCAAGGGCTATACCACTGCCAAAGTAACGGACAAGAGCAAGTGCCTGGGCTGCGGCCTCTGCGAGATAATCTGCCCTGAATTTGCCATAAAACTGGAATCAAGCGATAACGACAAGTGATAGGTCTTCTATATGCCTGAAAACGGTGTGCTCTCCGGAGAATTTTTCATGAACGGCGATGAGGCCTGCGCCGAGGGGGCTATCAGCGCAGGTTGCCGTTTCTTCGCCGGCTATCCCATTACTCCGGCTACTGAGATAGCCGAGAGGATGAGCGAGCGTCTCCCTCAGGTGGAAGGCGTATTCATCCAGATGGAAGACGAGATAGCCTCCATGAATGCCGTACTCGGCGCTTCCTGGGCAGGGGTGAAGGCGATGACAGCAACCTCCGGCCCCGGATTCAGCCTGATGATGGAGAACCTGGGCCTGGGAGTAATGCTGGAGACCCCGTGCGTTGTGGTCGACGTACAGCGTGCAGGCCCCTCCACCGGCTTGCCTACCCTGGTGGGGCAGGGAGACATGATGCAGGCACGATGGGGCTCCCACGGCAGCTACGAAATTATTGCGCTCGTGCCCAGCTCTCCACAGGAGATTTTCGACCTCACCATTATAGCGTTCAACCTGTCGGAGAAATACCGGGTGCCTGTGCTCATCATGTCCGACGAAGCTGTGGGACATATGAGCGAAAAGGTAGTGATACGACAGGTAGCGCCGGATGACATTGTCAGCCGTAAGAAACCGCGCGTAGCGCCGGAGAAATACCAGCCCTATAAACCGGACAAAGACCTGGTTCCTCCCATGGCCATAGCCGGTGAGGGCTACCGGTTCCACGTTACGGGACTAACTCATGACGAGAAAGGTTACCCGGCAATGACAGCCGAGGCGCAGGACAAACTCGTGCGCCGTCTGGTGGATAAAATCAGGCTCAACAAGAAAGCCATTATAAGATATGAAGAGATCAGCACTGAGGATGCAGAAGTCATAGTATTCGCCTATGGAATCACAGCCCGCATCGCCCGCCGTGCAGTGCAGCAGGCACGGGAAGAGGGGATTCGGGCGGGCCTGCTGAGGCCGATAACAATATGGCCGTTCCCCGAGGAGCGAGTCAGGGAGCTTGCCAAGCAGGTGAAGGCTTTCGTAGTACCAGAGATAAATTACGGTCAGATAGTGTTTGAGGTGGAGCGGTGTGCTGCCGGTAAGGCTAAAACGATTCTCTTGCCACACATGGGCGGCGCCGTGCATCTACCCCAGACCATTCTGGAAGCGATAAGGGAGGCAGTACAATAACAGACATGGTAACCGTGGCAAACAAACCCATTGACTCATATCTCAGGGTAGACAGGATGCCCCACATCTGGTGTGCCGGCTGCGGCATAGGGCTGGCAACCTCATGTTTCATCAGAGGCATCGAGCGCGCAGGGCTCGACCTGGACAAAACAGCCCTGGTCTCGGGAATAGGCTGCACCGGCAGGGTTGCTGGTTATGTCAAGTTAGACTCGTTTCACACCACTCATGGCCGTGCCCTCCCCTTCGCTACCGGCTTGAAACTGGGTAATCCTGAGCTGAATGTAGTGGTCTTTTCAGGAGACGGCGACCTGGCAGCTATAGGGGGCAACCACCTTATCCACTCCGCCCGACGCAACATCGACATGACTGTCATCTGCATAAATAATTTCAACTACGGTATGACCGGCGGGCAGATGGGGCCCACTACCCCGCTCGAAGCCCGCAGCACTACCTCGCCCTACGGCAACTTCGAATATCCGTTCAACCTGCCCTCCCTTGTGGCCGCCAGCGGGGCCACCTATGTCGCCCGTTGGACAGTGCTGCACTTGCGCCAATTGGAGCGGTCTATCGCAGAAGCCCTGGTCAAGCCCGGATTCAGCTTCATAGAAGTGCTGAGCCCCTGCCCCACAGTATACGGGCGCATGAATAAGAGAGCCCGCGGGCTGGACGAGATGCACTACTATCAAGAGAAGAGCGTAATCCGCAACGGAGCAGACCCCAAAGAAGCCGACATCGTTTTAGACGGCCCCATCGTGGTGGGTAAGTTCATCGATATAAAGCGTCCCACTCTCTGGGACTACCGCAGGAAAGTGCTCGACAAGGCGCTTGCGAAGAAAAAACCCCAGGCAGAGAAAGGCGCTGCGGCTTCACATGAACAATAGCCCGGAGGGAAAAGGATTGGGCAGAGTCGAAGTAAGAATAGCAGGCTTTGGCGGACAGGGGATCGTGCTTACAGGGCAGATTATAGGCCAGGCTGCCTCTATATATGACAACGGGTTCGCTACCTTCACCCAGAGCTATGGGCCTGAGTCCCGCGGCGGCTCCTGCACTGCTGAGGTAGTAACCTCCGACAAGCCCATTGACTACCCCTATGTGCAAAGCCCCCAGATGCTCATTATCCTGTCGCAGGAGGCATACGCCAAGTACGCAAACAACATCCCCAAAGAAACCCTGGTAATTATAGACTCGGACCTGGTAAAGCCCAGTCCGTCTCACAACCCGGCGCCACTCTCCATTCCGGCCACCCGCATGGCACGGGAGATGGGACGTGCGGTAGTAGCCAATATCATCATGCTGGGTTTTCTGGCAGCCGTGGGCGATTTGGTTTCCGTCGAGGCGCTGCGCAAGTCCATCCTAGCCTCTGTGCCCGAGGGGACGGGAGAATTCAACATGAAGGCATTCGAGTTGGGGTATAATTACGGGCTAAAGCACAGAAATCGGAGCTAGGGCAGAGATGGCTAGGAGTGTTGCTGTAATCGGTGGTGATGCAGCTGCAGCGCAGGCTGCCCTCAGCCTGGCGGAGATGGGCGTGGAAGTCTCATTAATCACTCCCTCCACTTCGCTCGGTTTAGCTACTTCAGCGGACAGCGTCTCGAGCGCTTCCTCCCAGGACATGCTCCGCATCTGGCCCTTGCTGCTGCGGGCAGCGAGCCACCCTCTGGTAACCCTCTACACCAACTCCCAGGTAGAAGCAATCAGAGGGAAACAAGGGAAGTTCACCATAAGAGCCATCAGGCAGCCACGCTATGTGCGCGAGGACCTATGCACAAGCTGCGGCCGCTGCGGTGAGGCTTGCTCTGTGAAGATCCGTTCGCCCTTAGAAGGCCAAAAGGTAACCCATAGCGCTATACACGCACCCTTTCTGGGCGCTAAGGCGATACCATCAGCGTATTACATAGAGAAGAATGGGGTTGCTCCCTGCCGTGCAGCGTGTCCTCTCGGCATAAAGGTGCAGGGGTTTATCTCCCTGCTGTCCAAGGGTAAGGTGGACGAGGCACTCAGCCTGATAAACGAGGCCGCTCCTCTGGCAGGTATACTCGGTCGCGTATGCACGCATCCCTGCGAAAATAGTTGCAAGCGCACTGAAGTCGATAGCCCCGTATACATCCAGGCGCTGCATCGCTATGCTGCGGACAATGCCTCCGGCATTAAATATAGTCGCAAAGCACCTGCAGGCTCCCGAAAGGAGAAAATAGCCATCGTCGGGAGCGGGCCCACCGGCTTGACCGCCGCCTGGGAACTGGCACGCCGTGGCTATACCCCCACCATATTCGAATCCCACGCGGTGGTAGGAGGGATGCTGGCAACGGGTATCCCCAGATTCCGTCTCCCCCGTGAGGTGCGCGAGAGAGAGGTAGAAGCAATTAAAGCGCTGGGCGTGGATATAAAAACGGGGATAACAGTAGGCCGTGACGTAACGATTTCCGACCTGAAGGCGCGAGAATATAAGGCCTTCTTCATAGCCATAGGAGGTCAAAGGAACAACCGGTTGGACATCCCGGGCGAGGACCTTGATGGAGTAGTGGATGGCATCTCGTTGCTGTTTGCACTGAATCAGAAAGTCGGCGTCTCTGTAGGCTCCAACATAGTAGTCATCGGAGGCGGCAATAGCGCCGTGGACTCAGCCAGGACAGCAAAAAGAGGGGGCATGGGGATAGTGCGGATACTCTATCGCCGCACTGCAGATGAGATGACTGCGGTAAAAGAGGACCTCGAGGAGGCTATCAAAGAAGGCATAGCGATAGAATATCTCACAGCGCCTGTGGAGATCCTCGGCGACGGAACCAAAGTAACCGGAATACGATGCCAGCGGATGAGGCTCGGTAAGATAGGAGAAGATGGCCGCCGCAAACCAGAGCCGATACCGGGCTCGGAGTTTGTGATAGAGGCTGACCAGGTTGTGGTAGCAATCGGCCAGCGTCCAGATACATCTCTGCTCAATATAAAGGGACTTGATATTGTCAGCGACGATGCCACTGTAAAGGTGGACCCCCTTACCCTTGAGACCAACATGCCCGGCATATTCGCCGGCGGCGATTGTATCATGGGGCCTAACAATGTGGTAGAGGCTGTAGCTGCGGGGCTGCGGGCGGCAGAATCGATAGACATGTATCTGAGAGGGCATGATTTGAAGAAAGGTCGCAGCCTGGAAAAGCCTCAAGCCGCCGAGGTCGATGTCAAGGAAAGAGAAGCTTCTCGACACAAACGAGCCCACATGCCCGCTATACATCCCTCCAAAAGGATGGGGGGCTTTGAAGAGACGTCGCTAGGGCTGCCCGGTGATGCGGCAGACCGTGAGGCAGGTCGTTGTCTCAACTGCGCCCTGTGCAGCGAATGTCTGGAATGCGAAGAGGCCTGTGAACTGGGCGCGGTTCTCCACAAGGACGATGTTGAGAAGATGGAGATAGGCGCTGAGGTCATAATCGACTTCATTCATGACGACTCTGGCAAAACGACTGCTCGCCGGTTGACAAGGCCAGGCATCTACACCATAAAAACCAATGGCAATCACGACCTGAGAAGCGAGCTTGCCCAGGCTTCAGCCATCGCTATGGAGGCCGCGGCAGCGCTGAAGCTGAGAGAAGAAGTGTATCCGGCAGAACCGGATGTCTCAGGCGAATTAGATGCCCAATCGGAGCGTCCACCCCTTGAAGCAGGGGCAGCCAGTGCAGACAGGGGCCGGATCGGCCTGGTGTTATGTAGCTGCGGCGGCAGCATTAGCTCCGTGATAGATTTCGAACAGGTTCTCAGGGAAGTAGAGATGCTTCCTAACATATACAGCGTCCAGGAGGTAGCACAGGCATGCAGCGCAGAAGGGGCGCAGCAGATTGCAGCCAAAGCCGCCGAGTCCAAACTGGGCCAGGTGGTTCTCGCAGCCTGCCGCTGCTGCAATCTGGATCAGATATGTTTTAGCTGCACTGATAGGCGGGTAAGGTGCCAGCACCATCTCAACGACAGCCTTATCTCCTCCCATAGCATACCTGTTGAGTTCGTGAACATCCGGGAACAATGCGCCTGGGTACACAAAGACGACCCAGGGGGTGCTACCCATAAGGCAGTAGAGATAATCGTGGCAGGAGTTGCCCGAGCTAAGGGACTTGTGCCGGCAACCCAAGAAGAACGTCCTCTGGAGAGCAGCGTGCTGGTATTAGGCGCAGGGCTTTCCGGCCTTGCGGCGGCAAGCGCCCTGGCGTCTCATGGTTATTCAGTAGCTCTCGTTTCTGGCCCGGAGCCTGAGAAAGCCGCTAAGAAGCACTCCAAATATCTGGAAAGAAAGTCCAGCCTGCTGAAGCAGCTTGAGGGGCAGAGTATACATATCATGCCCTGGCCCCAGGACCTGGAACTGGAAGGCTTAGCAGGTGATTTCGAAGCTGTGCTGAAATACCATGAGCAGACCAACCACATCAGGGCTGGTGCAGTGATTCTTGATCTGGGAGAGATAGATGAGGAAACGCTCCCTGCAAACAATGCTATTCCCAAAAGTAGCCTGCTCAGCCGCATCCTTGCCCGGAAAAGATGTTCTGTTGGCACGGTGGCCATAGATTCTGACTTATTCAGAGAGTTCACCATAAAAGAGACGGCAGGTATATTCACAGTATCCTCAGCTAAGGCAGAGCCGCCCGAGGAACAGGTCCTCAAAGGAACGGCAGCAGCAGCCAGAGCCGCAACCTATCTGGCGCAGGGTATCTTAAGTCCGCGGGCGACTGCGATTACTATAGACAGCAGGCTCTGTCGCGGCTGCGGCGATTGCGCCGCTATATGTCCCTACATAGAGATGAGATTAGAGAGCAATGGCACAGCCTGCGCTCATGTTGACCAGGCACTGTGCTTGGGCTGCGGGGCATGCATCGCCCGCTGTCCTACCGGAGCTATAGCACAGCCTGTCCAGAGCGATAAACAGATAACGTCCACACTTGAGGCTTTGCTGGGGACGACTTATAGCCCGAGTGGTGCCAGATGAACAATGCGATGGCAAATGTAGTGGTCTTCGCTTGCAACTGGGATGGCCTTAGCTGTATAGA
>Ga0209777_10002908_pt1 | contig 21816 bp, 23 predicted proteins | sample FrelakmetHBP12HB_FD_187147 | JGI IMG/M metagenome (GOLD analysis project Ga0209777, IMG submission 187147) | Freshwater lake sediment microbial communities from the University of Notre Dame, USA, for methane emissions studies -HBP12 HB (SPAdes)... | ecosystem: Environmental > Aquatic >...
GCATGCACCAGCTGCTCCATGCCTGTGCCGGTCTCGCCGATCAGAAGACGCAGGATGTTCGGGATGGGCAGCTCGCGCTCGCCCGCCCCGTACCCCAGCCCGGTCAACGTCATTGACGGTACGGGGCCGAATCCTTGGCAGACCGTGGTCAGGATCAAAGCGCCTGTAGGCGTGACCAGTTCCTGGTCGATTTCACTGCCCTGCACAGGCACCCCTTTCAATAAAGCCAGTGTCGCCGGTGCAGGAAGCGGGATCTGCCCATGCGCACCAGTGACGAAGCCCCGCCCAAGCGGGATCGGCGAGCCGTAGGCTTGTTCTATGCCCAGGGCTTCCAGCCCTAGGAGTGTCCCGACCACGTCCACCATCGTGTCGACCCCGCCGATCTCGTGCAGATGTACTTGTTCCACCAGCTGCCCATGGATGCCCGCCTCCACCTCGGCCAAGCGTCGGAACATGCCGGCAGCCTGGTCCTGAATAACGACGGGAAGGCTGCTCTTTCGCAGGATGGTCTCGAACTCGGTCAGGCGGCGGCCATGGAAATGCTCTTTTCTGTCCGAGGGATGAGTCGCATAGATAATGACATCCACCCGGGTAGCCGCAAAGCCGTTCTTGCTGACCTTTTCTCCTTTCAGCTCAAACTCTTCATCCAAGTCCAGGATGGAGAGGCGCTCGCGCAAACTTTCCAGCGGCAGGCCAGCATCTACCAGAGCGCCAAGGATCATGTCGCCGGAAGCACCGGCCAGGCAGTCGAAATAGGCAATCTTCATCAAGTGTCCTTCGGTTTGGCTATTAAAAAGCATCCGGTAGGCGATTGCACACGCGCTGAAACAGTTGTCGAAGTTGCCTACCGCCAGCGGTGCGCCAGGAATTGAGCATCATCAGCAGTGCTGTTAGGCCAGTGAAACTGACTCCGTAGTCCACGCTCGCGAAGATACCGATCACCTGTGGTGGGTTAGTTGTTTCTCAACGCCTCGCGGATGGCGCGATAACCGATCAAATGAATGTCAGAGTCCTGGATGAACGTTTTCAACTCTGCATTCATGAAAGCCTGGTAATTGGCGACGCGCCCCTTCCAATCGGGACAGATGGCGCGCAGTTCGGGAGTATCCACCGATGGGTGGATGATAAAGTGTGAGAGGCCTGTCGGGATCTTGCCAAGGATCATTTTTACAAGCCCGATGTGATCGTCCCCATATTCGGTCGGCAGGGAGAAGAGACCGTCGAGCATAGGCAGCCCCTGCGTTTCCAACTGCTGAAGGATGGGCGCATACATTGCCATGGTGGCATCGTCAATGCCCATGGTGTCAAACCCCTGTGCGCTGGCACGCGGCAGCATGTTGGGAATAAGGCGACTCATTCCAGCCTGCAAATAGGATTGCACGAACCTGGGATGCAGGATCGTGGCCATGTGTGTGTCGATGTGGGTGACGTCGATCCCTGCCGTCAGCGCACGTATCACTTGCGCGTTCAACTCGGTCGCCACGGCTTCTTCCGTGGCGTTTTCGTAGACCGCATCCTGCCCATGATGGAAGTACCCATCCTTGTCAAGCAGACCGCTTTGCGGATCACGCGTGGAGATGGGAGCCCAGCGGTAGGCGTCCCACTCACTATTGAGCGTGGCGTGCACGCCCATATCCATGAGCGGATACTCGCGACACATTGCCGCCGCGGCAGGGAACCAGGGGCAGGGAGTCATGACCGCGCCAGAGGAGATGGTGCCGAACTCCCACAGGTCCTTGAACGCCTGCACGGAGGCCTGGCACATGCCAATGTCGTCGGTGTGGATGATGACTAGTCTGTCCGTATCAGAGTAGCCGAGTTTTTTGAGGAGAGGGCTTTGAGTCATTGGTTATCCTTATAATGATGGGGAGCGTGGATATGCAATTTTAGTACACTTAAGCTTGAACGGAATGTATCTTGTATGAATTACGCATTTTCTCTACCACTGCTCTCATCGGGGAGGCAGTCGCCCCCCCGTGTTTCTCAATGGATAATCCACCGCAAATATTGGCACAACGGATGCTATCTTCAAGGGAATAACCCTGGAGCTGGCCATAGATAAACCCACAATCAAAGTTATCGCCTGCACCGGTCGTATCCACCACGTTTGCCTTTACCCCTGGCACGCGCATGACCTGCGACCCTCGCTGGGCAATTGCGCCTTCTTTGCCTAATTTGATCACAACCAAAGGGCTCAACGCAGCTAACGCAGCCAGAGCAGTTTCAAGACGATCTTCTCCTGTCAGTTGCAGCGCTTCTTCCAGGTTGGGGGAAAATACGTCCACCTGTTGCAAAGCAGATTTGACCCCCGGGTCTTCCAGGCTGGTTTGATGGGCCTGGCAATCCATGAATAGCGCTGTGTGGCTCTCCAGCGCAGCCTGTTTGACTTGCTCCAATATTCCTCCTTTCCATAGGCATACGACGAATACCCAACGCGGTTGGAGCTGACGGATAAGGTCAGGGTAGGATGGTTCAGGCACATCATCAACATAACTGACATAGGCTCGCTCACCGGCAAAGGAGAATGAGACGGTGATTCCGAGCGTCGGATGATCGTGATCATGAAACCACTCCTCGTTCACTCCTTCGCGGCGCGCATATTCCCGTACGAATCGACTAAATGGATCATTGCCAAAAGTACATGGCCAGGCAACCCTCACTCCCAAACGATGCAGTGCAACCGCCGGGATGACCGATGCTCCAGGAACCAATTCGCAGTATTTCCCAAATACTTCGTTCCCCAGGCGTGGCATCTCCGGAAGCCCGGTGATGATCAAATCACTCGAATACCGGCCGGTCAACATGACATCACAGTCTTTATCTTTTCTTTGCGATTTGATCATGTGGATCGGCATATTAATGCCATTCTCCAACATAGGGGCGATGGGCAATGAGATAATCCTCCACTAATTCGCTGGCAAGAGAATAGGAGATCACCAGAGGATTGGACATTAAGGCCATCACAGCTTTTTGCCGAGAGCGTTCTCGAATTGCCTGTACAGCCAATTTTTCATAAACCTTGACAGAGCGCATTAGCAATTCCTGATGCTCAGGCACTGTACCAATCGGTACCGGTTTTACACCAGAGCGGTCTACCGTACAGCTGACCTCGACCACATCATTCGGCTCCATGCACGAAATTGCCCCCGCATTGGGTACATTCAAGGCGATATGGACTGGATCATCCGCTTCGAGACCCTCCATAATATCCATTGCTACTCCTGCATAACCTTCATTCTCCTCCGCGAGATCGTCCTGATCCTTGTTCTCTGAAGAAGATTGGTCTGCTTCCTCCGGGTTGGGAGAACCCGGGCGGGCATAATACATATAGGTACTATCACGACGATTTAGATAGTGGTAATAGACGTGTAATGCTTTCTCGGAATTATCCCGGACTCCGACATCCGCCAATTGTTCCAGCAGGCGCAAATTCAATTCCAGCACTTCCTCGCCGCGGGTTCGGGGGGCTGAATTCAGACTCTTCAATGCACGTTCGTAATAATAGTAATAATATAAATACTCGTTGATCCACATTCCGATCTGCTGTACCAGAGTTGGATCAAATATCTTCATTGGAGTATTGGCCAGGAAGTTTGGATCCCTTAACAATGAAGCCAGAACCTCTTTATCCCCCAACCAGATACGCCTGACCCAGGAAAGATGATTCAACCCAAACACTTCGGGCCGAAGCTGATTTTGATCGACATGCAGCCAGCGGGCGGCACAGTCCTGTCCAATGTTCGCCCCATCGCAGATCCCAATGGTCCGTGAAAACCCCTCATCATGAAGCGCTTGAGCAACCAGTCCAGCTGGGTTTGTGAAATTGAACATCCACGCCCCCGGGCTATTTTTTTCCATCAGCCTGGCATACTCCAGGATCTTCGGAATGCTCCGTAATGCCATTGCGAACCCACCCGCGCCGGTTGTCTCCTGCCCGAGCACACCATGGTTCAGCGCGATGCGCTCGTCCAGTACCCTTCCAGCATCGTTTCCAACTCGAATGGATGAAACTACAAAATTCGCCCCTTCAAGCGCTTCCTCTGGTTTTTCTGTTGCCAGGATCCGCACGGAACTTCCCCCCTTACGGGCGATCTCCTGACTGATGGCTTTCATGACCTGGAGTTTTTCCGGGTTATTATCCAAAAGATACAAGGTATCCAGGTGGATCCGGTCAGCCCGCTTGAGGGCGGAGGTGACAAATAGAGGGGCACGTACACCGCCTCCGCCAATTAGTGCTAACTTCATAAAACCGCTCCTTCAGGAATAATTTCCATCGCTGGAAAGGGATGAGCAACATCTAGGAAAAGGGGATTACCCCTTCCTGGACGCGAATATGATAGTTATCGCCTCGCATGAAACTCCGGCTAAATTCGATGATCTTGCCGTCCGACAGGTAGGTTTGCTGTTCGCGGGATAGTAATGCGGTCGGCCGTTGTATTTGGAGAAGATTCGCCTGCTGTTTATTCGCCAGAACCGTTTGGACGATCGATACCGCCCCTGAGAGCTGCAAGCCATACACCTGGCGCAAGATCCCAAACATGGATCCCTTTTCAAGATCATGGCTGAGTAAGCCTGGACAGAGGTGGTGAGGTAAGTACGCAACAATGATCGCGACGGGAGTGTCGTTTGCCAGTAGCAATCGTTCCAGGGAAACCAGGGGGATCCCCACATCCACTTTCAACATTTGGGCCAATACGGTCGAAGCCGGGATGATCTCCCCACATAGCACGCGTTTCGACGGTGTCATCCCTAAGCGGAGGATCTGTTCGTCAAAACTAACCAGAGAACCAATATCAGTAGCCAGGGTCTGGCTGGTAACATACAAACCTTTGCCCCGCACCGAACTGATCACACCCTCCTTGATCAGTTCGTCAAGCGCCCGACGTACGGTCATGTGGCTCATTCCATATTGAGCACCCAATTCCTTCTGAGTTGGCAATTGATCACCGGGTTTCAATGCTTCATTGGAAATCATCGCAATGAGCGCTTCCTTTAACTGAGAATGCAGGGATGGTTTTCTTTCCATAACTGTATCGCTCCAGCCGAAATTTCTTTAGCAAATTCCCAAACAAACGGATGCATACCCGAATGCCAGGGTGTCTTCCCGTAAACCGGCTCATTCCCACGGCTGGCATTGAAAAAAAGACGACAGATGAAGTGATATATACTTTTGAGCTAGTAGTATATACTTTATCTATGTAGTATAATACTACTCATTATTGGTTGTCAACGAGACGTTCTGCTGTTCGGACAAGGAAGAGGAAACCTTCTATACTGGAAAAGGCTGATAACCAAATCCAGAAATAGGAGGTTTCCATGGACAAGTGTACTCAGCTTTTACCGTTTTTACAAGCCCTCTTTGATGATCCGGCAGTTGCCCAGAAAGCAGCTATGATCGTAGGAGGGATCACGAAAGCCCGCTCACCCAGGCTGAGTGACATTGCTCAGGAGCGGTTTTGTAGACTATTCATCAAACTGCATAAAACCGAGAGAAAAGGAGTAGATTATATGGATTAGACAAAAAGATAAATGATCCGCCAAAATTGAGACATGGAATGTGCTAATTGTCAGAATCACTGCATGGACTCTGTTGAATAGAGTGCAGACATTTCGAAATAAGGAGATAATGCGATGTACCCCAAATGGAAAATCCTGATCGTGATATTAATGGCTGCCAGCGTCCTTCTCTCTTCCTGTGCGAGTAAAACAGCCACACCGGCGCCTGCAACAGCGACATCGGCACCTGCAACAGCGACATCGGCGCCTGTCTCCACACCAACCGCAACCGTCCCGCCAAGGGGCGATGTACTTACGATCGCGTCAGCCATAGCCCCACCATCGCTAGATCCGGGGGTGGGTGAACCATCTTTTGAGGAATTCATAACACCTGCATACGACGCGCTGCTCAGGATCGATCCTACTGATGGTAAGATCATTCCATCTCTGGCAGTATCCTGGAAGTGGGTGGGTACGGATTTCAAAACCTTCGAGATGGAATTACGGCCCAATGTTTTCTTTAGCGATGGTACAGAGTTCAACGCGGCCGCTGTGAAAACCTGGCTGGATTATCAGAAAGCAAATGCCAGCGTAACTGCATCGAACATAGGTCTGGATACTGCAGAAGTGACCGGGCCCCTGTCGATAACATTACATCTGGCTCAGTCAAATGTAATGCTGCCGATATTCCTTACTCGAGGCTGGATTTCAGGGGCCATTGCTTGCCCGGCTGCTGTTACCAACCCGGACCTTGTTAAAACAGCCACATGCGGTGCCGGTCCCTACATGCTTGATACTGCGAACACGGTAACAGCCGATACTTATACGTACATTCCCAACCCCCATTATTGGAATCCGGATGCAATTCACTGGAATAAATTGGTGCTTAAGGTCATTGCCAGCGCACAGTCTGAGCTTGACGCCCTTCAAACTGGCCAGGTCCAGGTCATAATAAATGCAGATGCATCAATTATTGATGCAGGAGTTGCTGCTGGTATGAAATTGACCGGGGTCGAACAAAACGTTCAGGGATTGGATTTCCTTCTCAAGGATGGCACGGCTGTTCCCGCGATAGGAGATGTCCGGGTACGGCAGGCATTGAACTACGCCATAGACCGCACGGCACTGGCCAAGGTTCTTGGCGGGGGTAAAGGGAGACCTGTTTCGTCAGAATTCCTCCCGGGCGGCGATGCTTACGATGCTTCCCTTGATAATTATTATCCCTACGATGTGACAAAGGCGAAGGCGTTGCTGGCTGCAGCAGGCTATGCCAATGGTTTTAAGGTAACAATATTGTCAATTCCAGTATCGGGCTTAGACACACTCGCACAAGCTGTGGCGAGTTACTGGGAAGCAATTGGGGTCACGACAAAAATTGATAACAAATCCTCTGCCTCTGATTACATCGGCGGTACAGTATCCAGGCAATACGCGGTCAATGTGGCGGGCCTGGGAACAGTAACGCCGATACTCACGCTTTGGAAATGTTGCATCATGCCCGGCTCATTTTGGAATGGGGATAAGAGCGCACCACCGGATTTGCAGAAGCTGATCGATCAGATATCGATGACCGATATTGAGGATTCAGCTCCTATTGCCCGACAGGTCAACAAATACTTAACCGAGAATGCCTGGTATGTACCCGTCGTGTCCTCAAAGCAATATTTACTTTATGCCCCCGGTATCACTGGAGGCGAAGCGACGCCATTTGATCCGACCTTCAACATATTGGAAGTAATGCCTTCGAAATAATGATGGATGGAATAGAATCCTAGAGGTCCCAGTTTGTTGTTTGCTGCACCATCATCACCAGGTTATGCGCACACGGATACCCATGTGCGCATAACCTTTTCGAAAAATACGTTCTAAGGATTGCGAGATGCTTAAGATAATTGGCCGCCGTCTCCTGGTTTCATTGCCATTGGTTCTAATCGTTTCGATGCTGTCGTTCTTCCTCGTTTTACTGACTCATGGCGATCCTGCCGTGGTGATCCTTGGAATGAATCATACGCCGGCAGAATATGAAGCCGTCCGGGAGAAATTAGGGTTGAACGAGCCAGCACTGACTAGGTATGAACATTGGTTGGAGGATCTTGGACGTGGTGATCTGGGTGTTTCGATCTTTAATTCAGAACCGGTATTAAAGATATTGAAGGGTCGCAGCGGGGTAACCTTCTCGTTGATCATTGTGACGACGATTTTCTCGTCGTTTGTTGGGATAGGGTTGGGCATTGCGAGCGCTGTCCGGAGAGGGCTCCTTGCAAGGATCGTAGATGTAACATCTCTCCTGGGGATGGCCTTGCCCAATTTCTGGGTTGCTCTTGTGCTTATTGCGATTTTCTCTGTCAGCCTGCGTTTTTTACCAGCGATAGGTTATGTACAACCAGGGACTTCGTTATCCGGATGGTTAAAGAGTCTCGTTCTCCCTGTAATCGTTCTTTCTGCGCCAGCGATTGGGATAATTGGGCAGCAGACACGCAGTTCGATGCTCGAAGTGCTTGACAGCCCGTATATCCGAACGCTTCGCGCCGGGGGGCTTGGAAGGAGCTCCATTATCTATCGTCACGCCCTGCGCAACGCGGCGATCTCGATCATCACCATCGTTGGATTAACCTTTGTCTCCTTATTGAGCGGCACTGTCATCGCTGAAACTGTCTTTGCTTTACCAGGCCTGGGAGGGTTGGCGGTTCAGGCAACATCCCAGCATGATCTGCCTGTCATACAGGGATTGGTCCTGTATTTTACGGTGATCGTCATCATTGTGAACCTGATCGTAGACGTTGTCTATGCCTGGCTCAATCCCAGGATACGCATCTCATGAACAAGCATTCTCCAACACCGGTTAATCCAAATGCCAACAAAGTGACAACCGGCACCGAAAATGCTGGTATGCAGAACTGGTCTCTGGGCCGCGTACTGTTGCACAAACCTTTGGCGTTGATTTGTGGCGGATTTTTATTATTGGTCATTCTCGGAGCGATATTTGCACCCCTGGTTGCCCCATATCCACCAAATGCTCTGGACTTACAGAACGCGCTCAGCGGGCCAACTGCTCACCACCTGTTGGGCAGCGACGAGCTTGGACGGGACGTCCTTAGCCGCCTGTTATATGGAGGTCGACGGGTATTTCCAGGTGTTCTGGAGGGGGTCCTGACAGCATTGATATTGGCAGTCCCCATTGGCATCTTGGCCGGGTATTTTGGCGGGATCCTTGATCGCCTGGTGGGAGCGATCACCGATGCGTTATTATCGATCCCCACGATCATTCTGGTACTTGTTGTGATTGCGATCTTTCCAAAGAATTCCCATGCGGCGATGATCACATTCGGTACACTCGTCTCTCCTGGTCTCATTCGTATTATTCGAGGTGAGACGCTTCCCCTGAAAGATGCTGACTTCGTTTCTGCGGCTCGCGTCACGGGAGTTTCCGATTTACAGATCATGATTCGCCACATCCTTCCGGGTGTAATACGCATTGTGATTGTTCAAGGATCATTTATTGCGGCAAGTGCATTGGGCTATATGGTGGCATTGGGATACCTTGGCCTGATAGCCTCCTCTGGTGAAGCCGAGTGGGGGCAAATGGTTGCCAGCGCAGGTGCCTTGCTTAATCGTCAACCATGGCTGCTTGTCCCATCCGGAGGACTGATAGGACTGATAGTGCTTGCATTTACGCTGTTTGGAAATGCTTTACGCGATGCCAGTGCTGAAACGATCGCAGCTACCCCGGGACCCGTCTCAAGAGGCAGTTCACCATTGGAGCGTACTGCCCAGCCGCAAGGTTTTTCCCCAGGTCCTTCAAACAAGTTGCTCTCGCTAATCAATCTCTCCGTCGCGTTCTCCAGTCGAAGTCGTGACATTCTTGCAGTTGACAATATCAGTTTTGATGTAAATCCAAGTGAGATCGTGGGCCTGGTGGGCGAGTCCGGCGCAGGAAAATCGATCACCTCCCTGGCAATACTCCGCCTTCTTCCGAATGCAGCTCGAATTGTAAACGGTCAAATAATGTTTGATGGTCGAAATATCACAGGAATGAATGATTCGGAGTTTGATCGTCTTCGTGGAAGTTCATTTGGGCTCGTCTCTCAAGAACCTGGTACAAGTCTTGATCCTGCCTTTACCGTCGGAAGCCAACTCGGCGAATTAGTACATCTTCATGATGGCGTTAATCGCAAGGGAAGTCGGTCACGATGCCTTGACCTGTTAAACCAGGTGAGGATTCGAAAACCGGAGCAATTGTTAACCATGTATCCGCATGAGATTTCCGGCGGTATGGCCCAGCGCGTCGCCATCGCCATGGCTCTTGCGGGGCGCCCCAAACTACTGATAGCGGATGAGCCGACAAGTGCGCTTGACGTCACTGTGCAAAAGGAAATCCTTGCGCTCTTGCGCCAATTGCAGCTCGAAACCAAGATGTCAGTGCTTATTGTGACCCATAACTTTGGCGCCGTTGCTGATCTTTGCGACCGGGTTATAGTGTTATATGCAGGGCAGATCTTTGAGGAAGCGAATGTCTTCGAACTTTTCGATCGCCCTTTGAATCCGTATACAAAAGGATTGTTATTAGCCAATCCATCGAATGCACAACCCGGTCAACCGTTGCCAATAATCCCTGGCCGCATTCCATCAATTGGCTCCTGGCCAACGAACTGCCGTTTTGCGGAACGCTGTCCTTATGCTGCAGACGAATGCCTGGCTGGACCTATTCCACTCCTTGCGCTTGAAAGTGAGCGAAAGAGCCGATGTATCCGCGTGGATGACTTGCGGAAGGAGGGGATACTATGAGCGAAGGGGAACGCCTGTTGGAAGTCCGTGGTCTGGCAGTTTATTATCATGGCCGGCGAAGGGGTTCGGTTATAAAGGCACTTGACTGCATCGATCTGAGTCTTGAATCGGGCACGGCCATTGGTGTCGTTGGTGAATCGGGTTCAGGTAAATCAACCCTGGCCAAAGCCATCCTTGGTCTGGCACCGATCCATAGTGGTTCGATCAAGCTGGCTGGTAAGGATATCACTTCCCTCAAGCAGAGATCTCGGCGTGAGCTCAGTCGTATCCTGCAGGTTGTCTTCCAGGATCCAAGCAGTTCTCTAAATCCATATATTACCGTGGGTACCACGATCGAAGAACCATTACGTGTGCATGGAATAAACAATCGTGAGGAATTAAACCAAAGAATAGCCAAAGCCTTGGATCAAGTGGGGTTATCGCCGGACGTTGTAAACCGCTATCCGGGACAGTTTTCCGGAGGCCAGAAGCAGCGAATAGCTATTGCCAGGGCATTGATCATCAATCCGCAATTGATCATATGTGACGAGGTGGTAAGCGCACTTGATCTTTCGATCCAGGCACAAATCCTGAATTTGCTTGCCGATTTACAGAAAAGCTTTCAACTCAGTTACCTTTTCATATCCCACGATATTGCGGTTGTCCGTTATATCTCAAATCAGATTCTCGTCCTCTACCAGGGAAGGGTTATGGAAAGCGGAACTGCGGCTGTTGTGATAAAAAATCCTTGTCACCCATATACCAGGGAGTTAATCGCATCATCACCGATTACGAACCCGAGAGCACAACGTAAGCAGAGAGATGAACGCCAATGGGAACGCCCATCTGGTGGGACATCATTTACGGAAGAATTTAATGAGAATGGTTGTCCTTTTGCCCCGCGTTGCCAGTTTGCAATAGATATATGCACAATTGAACGTCCCCCATTAAAGTTTACGGATGACGGAGGTTTTACGGCCTGCCACCGTTATCCAGAGTGGCAGGCATTACAAAAATAAATTCATTCGAAAAATACGCCAATTTGTTGATGAACATTACACTGGACGCATCCTTTTGTATGAGGCCAACCAGTGGCCGCGTGGCTAGAACTGAGATCGTCTGCACGGGTAACCAGGAGATGTTCATTCTGGTGCCTCTCTCACCTGCTCATGTGTTGTTCAAAGAATCGCAGGACCGGGTCCACGGCTTCAGGCACGAGGAAGCGGTCATCCGCGCCGGCATGCGGGGCGCCCTCTAATGCATGAAAGACAAGGTCCCTGGCAGGCAGGATGGTGGCGAGTTTTTCCGAAAATTCCTTGACCTGTGCGAAAGGCACGGCCGGGTCGCGTGTGCCCTGCTGCAGGTAGACCGGGACGATCCCATTTTCGATATACGTCGTTGGGTTGAATCGCCTGGCAATCTCTTCCGGGACCTTTTTGGAACCCAATACATCCCTCTGCAAGTTCCGGAAGAGGAACCTTACCATCAGGCGTTCGAAGAGGCTGCCGGTATTCCCATAGCTGGTGAGATCGAGGCCGGGGCACATGGCCGCCACCGCCCGGATGCGGACATCCTTGGCCGCCTTCAACTCGTCCGGCAGAGGGATGCCCTTTTTGCAGCCCGCCTGCAGGACCAGGTTGCCGCCCGCCGAGGTACCCCACAGGAAAATGTTGTTCACATCCAGGCTTTTTCCTGCGCCATTCTTTTTAAGCCAGAGCAGGGCGCGCATCAGGTCAAAGTAATGCTCCGGGTAACGCACTGCGGGCGAAAGACGGTAATTCACCGCCGTCACGGCAAAGCCCTGCTGCAGTCCATGGAATGTTGGATACAAGTGAAAATCGTGCTTGTCGCAGGCGGAAAAGCCACCGCCATGCACCATGACGATGACAGGGAATGGGCCCTTGCCCTGTTCCGGCAGGTAAATATCCAATTGCTGCAGCGGATCATCGCCGTAAGGGATGTCCCGGTATTGGCGGGTGATGAAATCCGTCTTTGCCTGGGGAACCGGCTTTGATAAATCGATCCAGTCGGAGTTCAATCTTTTGGTTTTTTCCATGTTCTCTGCCTTTCATCAGTACAAGATTTTGTCGAATCATATCATCAAATGGTTACGAGGCATAAGCAGGTGTATGAGCTCAATGCAGGGTCGCCTTTGTCATTTGTGGAAGCTCTCCTATTCTTCAGGTCCTCGGAGATCTGCGGGTAGAGCCTGTCCACCTTGTAAAAATAAACCTCCAGCCACAGCAGTACCACCGCGATCAGGATAACCCAGGAAAAATCAAACTGGATGGCCCTCAGCGAGGAGGCCGATTGGACGACGTTTGGAATGTAATTGCCCAGCGCCATGACCGCCGCGCCCAGCGCGCCGCCTAGTCCTTGGCCCGCCTTGATGCCGATGCTGCTGACCGAGTAAACGATTCCCGTGGAGCGCACCCCTGACTTCCATTCGATGTAATCGACCGTATCCGCGAACATGACCCCCAGCAGCCCGGCCGGGATGCCCAACCCCATGAAGCTGATGATCGTCCCGGTGAACAACAGCGGGATACTCCTGCCCGAAAGGACCACCACGATGCTCCAAACGATGGAGACGGCGATCCCCGCCATGCTTGCGCCCCTCTTATGACCTGCCCTCCAAAAACTGATCCAACTTTTATGTTAGGATTAGGACAAGGAGGCAGGTCAGCATGGCACCAGAATTTACTACAGCAACCTTACAGCAACCAGAAAAGAATCCATGGAAATAATGGAATTAATGGACAAAAATACCCCCAGATATCGCACCAGATAGAGTGATTAACACCAGATATACTGGATAGACAAACCTAATCCCAACTCTGGATCAGCAAATAGGGGTTCGACTCCTCTGCCCCCAGCTAAGAGGCTCTCAATTCTTTGGGAGTCTCGATTTTTGGATAGCGAGGTTCGAATCCCCGTATTGGTTGATATCCTTCGACCCCATGATGGCGGGGGTAATGAGATAAGAGGTTAATACCTAAGCGCAATCTGGAGACCCTCGTCTAATAGAGATTTTACAAATCAAGAACATTATCAAGTCCACGACGGAGCCCAACGAATGTGTTTACCTTCCGAATTGCCAATAGAGCACCATCCACATAAGGTTGAGCACTACTGCCTGAGTCCTGGCGAATTGTGAGTGTTTGGTCAGGCATACCAAAAATGATTTCCACCGAAATTGAATATCTAGGCAATCGGATGGAATGAATTTGTGATCCGGCCACGCGTGCGCCGCGTGTCTCTATATCGCCCAGGGTTTGCTCCAGTGGGATGGTTAGTTCTGACGGGCGAATGTTTGACAGCCGATAAGCCAGTTCGCGCGCTGTTCCGCTTGGCGCGTCTTTTTTACCATCATGTGCATAGTCAATGATTTCCCATTGGGGAATATATCTGGCTGCAATTTCGGAAAATTTCTGCAATAAGACGACGGTAAGAGCAAAATTGCCAACTGCTAATACCCCCAATCGGTGGTGTTCAGCAACTGTTTCAATTTCGGCATAATCTGCGTCTGATAATCCCGATGTACCAATAACAACATGCGCTCCCCGTTGTAATGCTGTCAAGACATTGGACTTAGCGACATCTGGTTTTGTGAAATCAAAAAATACATCACATGGATGTGCGAGCGCTTCCTGCGCGGTTGCATATACTGGACAATTTAGAAGCGGTTCATTTAGCACATCACCCAGAATACGCTGGGCATGAGTGCGCGATACCGCGGATTCAAGAGTAATATCGTTAGATTTGGCAATAGCGAGGGCTAGGGCTGAGCCAGCCCATCCAGTCGCGCCTGCGAGAATGATATGAATTGACATGATTCCTCTTTGTTGTTTTAAATGGATATTATACGGCAAACTGTTATAACCCAGATCAAGGAATGAACATTGTGTGAACAAAAAAACTTCCGAGGCTGAAACTCGGAAGTTTTTGCGCTTAGATATTCTCTGTTCTTGGTTTGCGGCGGAACCAGTTGCGCCACTCCTTGTTTTCCCAGACGACCAGCACCGGGGAGGCGTTGAAGATGGATGAATAGGTACCGGAGAACACGCCAACCAACAAGATGACCACAAAATGGCGGATGCTGGTGCCTCCAAAGAGAGCCAAAGCCAATAGTGTAAACATAACCGTCAACTGAGTGTTGATCGAGCGGTCGAGGGTCTGGACGATGGAATGGTTGACAACAGTCGTGAAGTCTATGCGGCGATAGAGGTTCGAGTTCTCGCGGATGCGGTCGAAGACCACGATGTCATCGTGCACCGAGAATCCGATGATGGTCAGCAGTGCAGTCAGGAAAAGGGAATCAGCCTGCCAACCGAGGAAGTGACCCAGAATGGCTTCCGCTCCGAGCGTCACCAGGATATCGTGGATGGTGGCAATGATGGCGGCCGTGCCATACCGAAAGGAATTCGGCACTTTACGGAAGGCGATTGTAATGTAGATCAGGATTGCCAGGGAGGCCAGGGCCACTGCTCCGGCAGCGCGGATGGCAACTTCCTTGCCGATCACTGCGCTAACCTGGGTGAAGTTCTCAATTGTGACATCCTGTCCACCGCCGAATCGGTCTTTCAATGCGGCAACAATCTGGCTTTTCAGGGCGTCGTTCATCTCTTTTGAGTTAATAGAAAGCGAATCAGTTCCAACCGGCTGGACCAGGGGGTTAGAAATGTCGGCTTGCGAGGTGGACATTTCATTATAGAGAGCCTCGACATCGGTGATGGCTGGAGGTTGGCCGGAGGCAAATTTAACCTCCAGCAGGCTCCCACCTGTGAAGTCGATACCAAGCGGCAACCCCCAGAAAATCAGGGCGAGAACACCGGGGATGATGACCAGCAAGGAGATGCCGAAGTACAAGTAACGATATTTAATTAGATTCATTATGGCTCTCCTGAATCCCGAACCAACGGGGATGTTCGGTGAATTTAATATTATCCAACACGCTATGCAGGAAAGTACGGGTGACGATGATGGCCGTGAACAGACTGACCAACACGCCCAAGGCCAGGGTGAGGGCAAACCCCTTGACCACGCTGGCTCCGAAGGCACTACCGAACCAGTACAATATGATGCAGGTGATCAATGTTGAAGAATTCGAGTCGCGGATGGAAGGCCAAGCCCGCTTCCATGCCAGGTCGATGGCCTGGTGCAGGGTACGACCAGCCCGCAATTCTTCTTTAAGACGTTCAAAAATGAGGATGTTAGCATCCACCGCCATACCGATACTCAAGATGAAACCAGCAATACCGGAGAGAGTCAAAACGACCGGGATCAGTTTGAAAAGCATCAAGCTGACCATTGCATAAACCATCAGGGCCAGATCAGCGATGAAGCCCGGCAGGCGATAGTAGATCACCATAAAGAGGATAACAATCAAGAGGCCAATTGCACCAGCGACCTCACTACGGCTGACCGATTCAGCTCCCAAGGTGGCACCCACCGACTGACTCTCCACCACTTTAATCGGAATCGGCAGCGAACCATAGCGCAGCTGGATGGCAAGGGTATTGGCGCTCTCCTGGGTGAACGAACCCTGGATGATCCCTTGTCCACCTGTGATCTTGGAATTGATGCTCGGGACAGAAATTACTTTTTTATCCAAAACAATCGCCAGATATTGATTAATATGGCTGCCAGTATAGTCAGCAAACATGGTAGCTGAATCGGATTTCAGGGTGAAGGCAATGTCGAAACCACCAAGGGTTGCGGCCTGCACATTGACAGAACTGAGCGCTGCGCCCGTCATAACGGTGTGGTAAATGGTTGTCGCGGCAACCGGCGTCTCGGTGGGAGCAGGAGTGGCAGATGGGTTGCTGGTGGGGGTTATTGTGGGGACTGTTGTCAGGGTCTCGGTTGTCGCAGTGGATGTAGTGGTGGATGTTCCAAAGTCGGTCTGGATAATTGTCCCTGCCGCGACGGGTGTGGTGCCCATGTCCACGAATTCAAGCAACCCGGTTTGCTGCAAAGAGGCAACAACTTGTTCCGGATCCTGCAAACCAGGGAACTCGGCTACGATGCGGCGAGGCGGTGCCACCTGCATGACCACTTCACTGACACCCAAGGCATTGGCGCGGCTTTCCAGAATCTGCCGGGTGACATTCAAATCCGATGTACTTACCGTGGAATCGGCAGGTAAATCGGCTTCCATCAGGACCTGGAGGCCACCGCGCAGGTCAAGCCCTAGACGGGTTTGAACATTGCGATCGATGAGACTAGTTCCTGATTTGAAAGGATTGGAAATGGTGATTTGCTTGCTCACATCCACCCAAATCGCGAGTGCAATCAGTGGAATGATGAGAATGAGCCAGTTATATTGGCGACGATTCATAAAACACTTCTCCATTCATGAAAATGCCAGCCTTTGGCTGGCGACGGAGGTGATTATACTCCGATTGGGAAGGCATGGGTAGGGCATTAATTATTAAAGGTGGGCTCGATTTTGTAGAAACTCCAAGACAAGATTCAAGACTTCGATAATGCCAAGTGAATCGGTGTTCAAGTAGAAATCAGCATGTTCATGGGCATGTGCCAGCCGTCTTTGTTGTTCCTCCCATTCGGACTCGGTCCACTTCATCCGGCGTCGCTGCGCACCCACTGAGCAGGATGCCTGTAAAAAAATCAGAACGTCGGGCTTCGTCATTCGCTGCCACATATCCTTGACGAAAGAATGTTCTTGAACAATGGCACGTGCCCGATAGCCGTTCCGGCGTAAACCTTCAGCAAGGGTAGTTTTTCCCGCCCCGCAAGGACCGACGATGCCGATCAGAGGTTTGAGGTTACCTGGAGGTTCCTTATCAGCTGGACTAATCGTTGTCATGCGGCAAATGGTTCAAAGGTTATGGCCCGCCCAACACTGCCAATGTATCCTCTGCCTTGAGCAAAATACTGTCGGTCGGATGCATTTCAGACTGGTTGTCGTGGCGTACCAGGATGATATTCAGGTGATAGTTGTCATCCACGTGACCAACCATCTTCTTGGCCAATTGGGAACCAGGGGAAATTGTCAGTCGAGCCAAGTTGAGTTGCCTGCCTTCATTTGAAATTGGGTTGGTTACGTCGTCGCCGGCAGCCGCGGCTGCAAAAAACAAGAGCAGCCATCCCGGTGGCACTCAGGGCAATAAATCCGAATTGTTCCCGCAATGATCGGGCAAAAGCAGCATCGAAATTACGGATGACCACCTGGATGTTTTTGTTGAGGCTGCGGGCTTTAATGGCAATTTGCAGGTTCAGAGAGTCGTTTTGCGTTGCCAGGATGATCGTCTTGGCGCGCCGAATACCTGCCGCCTCCAATGTTGCCGGGCGGGTGGAATCATCCTGGATAACCGGGATACGCCTATCCCGCACTGTCGAAACCAAATCGGCAGTTGGCTTCAATTCGATGACAACAACATTCTCCTGCATGGCATGCAATTGCTCAACCACGCGATAGCCAAGATGTTCGAGTCCAACTAGAACAGTCTGTTTTCTATAATTGGAAACAACGTCCATTTCCTATTCCTTACTGCGCGCCCGGCGATTAAAAAGCATTACGCCGAACTCTACCAATCCCTGTGCAAGGGTAATCACCCCGATGACCGGCAACAGGAAGTAAAAGTTCTGAAGAATATAGAGTTGTGCGGAAAATTACCGCTGGATTGTAAAAACGCCAGCATCAGCATCAAGTAGATAGCCTTTGGCAGGCTACTGAGAGGTTCACCGGTCTGCCGGGCAATGGAAAAGTCCAGGATACCGAGCCCGATAATGGCAATGGCGAATGTCAGCACCGGACGGCGGAACTCGCGCAACAAGATGAAGGTCTCGCGCCAAGCCATTCTCCAAAGATGAGATTGAGGGTAAATCCGTTTTGACATTGTTATCAAACGTTGATTGGTAGCCGGACTGTCATGCGGCGTACATCGTCCCCGCGCCGTTTTAACACTTTGAGTACCACCACGCTGATGTCATCTGTGGGACGTCCTTCGTCAAGATTTACTGCCTCAGCCAGGAGGGCGTCAGCAATGGCTTGCGGAGAGGGGTCCTGTTCTTCGAGCATTGCTTTGAGCGATGTGCAAACGTCTATCGGGCGTCCAACTCGTTCTCCAGAATGGATAAGCCCGTCGGTGTAGATGACGATCACCAATCCAGGTTCTACTGGGATTTCGCTGATGACCGGCCGTGTGTTGCGTGCGGTCCCAATCGAGTTAGATTCTGAACCAATGCAGTCAATCTCCTCACCGTGGGCAATGAAAAAAGGTACCGGGTTATTGCGGGTGATTACGACTGTCCCAGTATGCAAATCCACTGATACTATATTAAGTGTAGAAGTAACTTTGCCCTGCTTATCCGTGTAAAGCAAATCCGAAGCCGCGCGTGCTGCTGCCCCGTCGCGGACGCCTTCAGCAAGCAGGCTGATGACCTTGCGGACGACCATCATTGAGACGGCTTTAGCGCCGCGCCCCGAAGTCTGTCCATCAGCCAACACCACCGAAAGGCCACCGTTGGGCCGTTCCACCACTTCGAGCGTATCACCGCTCTCGGTGACAGCATACTTATTCGTTTTTGCGACAGCAATCTGGATTTCCATGCCCTCATTTTACTCCAAATCAGGAACCCAATCTCCTTTCTGCTACAATGACCAGCACCTGGCTGCCTTTTATATTAACAATCTCGCTTCGGACCTCGAAACCAGTGTGCTCGAATTGGGCTCTTATCGCTACCGATACCAATCCTGGTTTACCCGGTGTTTCTCCGCTGATCCGTAACAACCATGCCACCAGCCGCTCCAGCGGACGCGTCCCGGTGATCCAGGCCAATGGAAGGATAATCAACTTTCCGGCCGGCACAAGCACGCGCCTTATTTCTCCAATCGTTTGAAAATTAAAAATGTACTCAGAAGGGAAGGTGGATACCACCGAGTCAAAGGCGCCGTCCATAAAAGGAATATTTTGCGCGTAGCCACGAGACAAACGAGAGGTGACCCCTTGTTTTCGAAGGCGGTAGTTTGCCTGATGTGCCATCTGGCGAGATTCATCCAAACCGAAACCCAGGATCTTATTTTTATTCATGGATAATTGCATATGTCCGGGGCCGAAGCCAATTTCAAGCACACGGCCATTTAGATAGGGGAGTGCAGACTGCACCCAGTCGTGCCAGTGACCCAATGAGACGACCGAGGCGACGAAATCGTAAATCCAAGCGAACTGATGATAAAGAAGATAGTAAATGGGGCGAAGGAGGAAAACGATCAGGCGCATAATCACGCGGTCAATCACGTTCGGGCAGCAGAGCCAGACGGAGCAAAATGAAAACGACCAGCGCCACGAGGATCAACAAAAGTGCAATTGGTTGAGCTGCTTTCAAACCGAAACCTTCGTAGCGCTCATACACGAGGACAGGGACAATTTTAGGGTGATAGGCGAGGATGACAACTGCTCCGAATTCGCTGATTCCGCGTGCCCACATCATGACGGCTCCACCCAACACCCCACGCCAAGCCAATGGCAGGGTCACGTGCCAGAAAGCCTGCCAATGGCTGGCTCCATCCGTCATGGCGACGCGTTCCAATTCGTCGTCCACCATAGCAAAGGACTCGCGGCTTAAATTTACCAGGAATGGCAAGCTGACGAAGAGCATAGCTACCACGATGCCTGCCAGGTTGTCGGTGAAAGTGATCCCAAGAGGATACAGCCATTGACCGAGCAGGCCGCGGCGCCCAAAGACAAGCAGCAATGCGATACCTGCAGCAGTGTGCGGGATGACGATGGGCAGGTTGACTATTGCTTCCAGAAGACGTTTGCCGCGAAATTGACGGCGCGCCAACAGGTAGGCCAGCGGGATGCCACTCCCCAGCGCCAGGACCGTTGCGATGGCTGCCGCACCGAAGGTCAGCCCAATGGAATGCAGGACTTCCGGATCGTTGAAAGAGGCCAGGAAATCCGCCGGGGTGGTCGAGAGCAAGGTGCTGACCAACGGCAAGAGGATGAACAAGACAAGCAGGCCGCCAGCGATGGAGAAGAGCAGGTCAAAGACAAGGCGCTTGCGGTTCAGGGGACCTCCGCGGGGACACACAGGGATTGCAGAGCGGAAGGGATACTCGCATAGCCATCACATAGTGCAGAATCAAACAAGGGATGATAATCCGCCTCCATAATAGCCCGACCCTTCGATCCAAGCAGGAAGGCCACAAACAGGGCTGCTTCTGCGGGATGGGGAGCGTTTTCTGGGATGGTGATGCCGTAACCAATGCGCTCGCCGCGAAACACCGGCTGTACCGAAACGAAGCGCTGGGATTCTTCGTTCACCTGGACAGTGCTGTAAATCTGTTGGTCAGCCTCTTCTCCCAGGTTGAGGGAATCTGGCAATTCGAGCAGCCTCAACTCGTGTTGGCGGATGACGCTTTCGTATTCAAAAGCGTAGTCCAAATCGCCGGATTCGAGCAGGGCAATCAATTCCATGCTGGCGCCGCGCAGGATGATATGCGCACCGGGTTTGGTTTCCACGATTTCCGGGACAGTGACAGTGGTCAGGCCACCTTCGCTAAAGATGCCGAGTGGAAAACTGAACTGGTCTTGGAACATATCCGTGAAAATGGTTGGCTGGTGATAGTAGTCGCGAGCCAGAGCGTAAACCATCAAGGCACGATAACCGACAGCGTCGAAGCGCGGGTCAGCAAGACCCACTCTAACATCTGGACGAGAAAGGATCTCATACCAATTGTCAGCATTGATCTCAGAGGCATATATGCTGTCCGGGCGGTAGGCCAGCGCCAGACGATTACTGGCAAAGCGGATGTACCAGTCCGCGTTAGGAAGGCCGGTGTCCGGATCGTTCGTGGTGTACATCAGCAAGGGGATAAGGGATGCATCAGCGGTGGCAACCACATCAATCGGTATGTGCAGGTCAGTGACCTGGCGGATGACCTGTATGCTGCCGTGGTACTGGGCCTGAACGTCTATGTTCGGGTATTGACTTTCAAAGGCCATTTCCAAGTCACCGAACGGGATAATGAGACTGCCGGCAGCGAAAACGACCAAGGGCGTCGTGCTGGAATTGCTGGCTGGTGTGCCCTTGGATGGGATGCCTGTGCAGCCATCGGTGAGGATGGTCAGGCAGAAAAGGGCGGCGAGGAGGATTGAGGGGAAAGGTTTCATATTGGAAGGAAACTCTGACCAACAATAAACAAGTATAAACGATATGGAAAGGGTGGGCTTGTCGAAAGCCCACCCTTTGAGGTTGTCAAAGCCGGGTTTTATTTAATTGTGATAGATACCAGGCCATTGACCCAGGCCTTACCGGATGTTTGACCGGCCATGGCTAAGTTGTAAACACCGGGCGTGGCAGGATCGAAAGCGACCAGGCAATCAGTGCAAGCCTGAATGGTGGCCAATTCAATATCGTTGGTAAAACCGTCGCTGGCGGTAAAGGTCACGGTCGCGGCACCAGCTTTGATACCGGCCTGATTGAGCAGATCGTTCAAACGCACACCTGTATAATCCGTAGCACCATTCTTGGGATGCACCAGATTGAGCGTGACCACGGTCATGGCGTGAAGAGCAGAATCGGTCA
>Ga0209777_10002909_pt1 | contig 21812 bp, 28 predicted proteins | sample FrelakmetHBP12HB_FD_187147 | JGI IMG/M metagenome (GOLD analysis project Ga0209777, IMG submission 187147) | Freshwater lake sediment microbial communities from the University of Notre Dame, USA, for methane emissions studies -HBP12 HB (SPAdes)... | ecosystem: Environmental > Aquatic >...
GCATCCCACGCATCCCGCGCAGCAGTCCGCGCAACCCACGCATCCCACGCAGTAACCTTCGCAGCATCCGCGACAGCCAACGCATCCCGCGCAGACTCTAGCGCAGACTCCGCAGCGGCAAGATCGGACTCAAGTTCAGGTATGGTTTTCACGGCTTCACCTTTTTGGCTTTCTCAAGCGCCTCACGCGCAGCAACCCACGCATCCAGCGCCTCACGCGCATCCCGCGCAGCATCCAACGCATCCAGCGCAGCCTCACGCGCAGCATCCCGCGCAGCATCCGCAACAGCCCACGCATCCAGCGCAGCCCGCGCAGCCCGCGCATCCCGCGCAGTCCTCCACGCATCCCGCGCAGCATCCCACGCGTCCTCAGCGGCCTCCAACGCCCCCTTCGCAGCGGCGAGATTGGCTTCCAGTTGTTCTATGGTTTTCATATGCCTATACCTTTTTCTTAATCTCGCTGTCTTTGTGCAGCAGCCACTTGGCCCCCATCAAATCTATCGCAGCCTCCAGTTTCGCAAACAGCGCCGCAGTTTCTTCGTCTGTTACAAACTGCCTTGTAGGCGGGATATAGATTTCTCTCTCGTTGCTCATGACCGCACCTTGCTAATTTCCCTGTTTAGATACCATTGCGCTTTCTTCAGATCCTCAAGAGGACTAGTAGACTTCTTGCCCGCACGGGCAACGTACTTAACAACATTAGCCAGCCTGAAGTTCAAGTCCCACGCTTCGATAGCGTCAATGACTTCCACGCCGCCCATTTTGTAGTGGTCAGGATTGATAGTGTCTTTGTTGGTGGGCGCAAATTTAGCTTCGTCCCATTTAGATACTTCGTCCTTTGTCTTTTTCATTTGATTCTAAGTCCTTCCAAACGACTTGCCAATTGATCCACGTTGGTCTCATCAATCACCCATGAGAACCCGCCGCAATCCTCGATCTCTTCTAGGTTCTTTTTCTGTAACGCCGTGACCTTGCCTCCGTTCGCCTTGCACTCTATTGCTATAAAGCACCCATCAAAACAAATCAAGAAGTCCGGAACGCCTGCATTGCCGAAACCAGTGCCAATCGGCATGGCGTAGTAAGCACCATGTAGTTTTAGAATATCTTTAACTTTCTTTTTGACTTTGCTTTCTGGAGTTGCCATGGCTATGCCTTGTCAATCATTAACCACTGGAAGTAGCCCGTCGTATAGCCCCGCCGCCACGTAATAAGGTTAGTGCTGGGATAATGTCGAAACTGATATATGGGCGGTATATAACCGTCCACATCACGGCGATGTTTGACTACTGTGCTGTCCTCGGCTTCACGCGCCAGTCGTGAAAAAGTTAGCTTGGCTAATACCTCTTCACGATACTGCTCGGGTAAATGGTCGAACGACCTATACCATTTCATGGGGTCTATCAACGGTATGTTATCGGGCCTGTCATTTGTTGAGGGTAACTGACCTCCTATTTTTATGACTTCAGATATAAAGTAGGGGAGATGGCTAGTGTTGATTACTCCAAATAATACCCCCGGCCTGTCAAATAGAAGACTAGCACCTGTACTAGACGGTATAGCCATAATATATTTTGGCCCATTAAACATATCTTTAATACTTTCACTAATATCGCTAACCTGATTTAAATGAGCCTCGTAATTTTTATAGTACTTCTCAATTCTGGTATGCATATCAGGCTTGATATCAAACCGTTCAAGTTTGCCTAGAGCTACCTCTATAAGACTTTTAGCAAGGTTGTTGTCCATATTCGAAGTGAAATTAAACTCACGAACCTTACTGCGATTGTCGTCCAACATCCTATTTGCACAACTGTATGCCGCTACCCTAGTCATGCGGTCTGTGTCTAGATACGTATTTTCTTTCTCAGATACATACTTGGCGTATCGCTTTGTTATGTAATTACCCTTGCTACTCTTGGCTAGCTTGGTATGGTCAGTCGCATCAGGACCGTCGAATGTGTACACAGAATAGTCATTACTGGAGGTATTGAAACGAATAGCTAATACATTGAACCCGCTCTGGGTGCTGAACATTACGTAGGTTTGAATACTATCTTCTTGGATGAACTTGCATGCGGCAAGTCCATGAGTGTGATGTATGCTCAGAACTATCGGCCAGAAGCGAGACTTCTGTAGCGCCAACGTATCAGCTTCGGTCAGTGCGTTTGGTAAGATGACATGCTTCATAATTTGTATACTCCTAGTTGTTGGTTAAAACCATCCGGCCACTCGGCGGGATGAACCCTTTACGCTCGGTCACAACCCACAGCGTTGGGGACTGGACAAGCCATTGCGGATCGCTCTCGACATAGCCGTCAGTCAATACAATCACACAGTCAGCTTTGTATCCCTTGTCGATGATGTACTTCGACACGCTAGTGACGTTAGTGCCGCCGCCACCCATTGGCTTTAGCTGTTCACGGATAGTCTCGTACGCGCCTATGAATACCTGTTCGCCGCGTACTTGCGTATCCCAGAACAAGATGCGTACACATTTGGGACTACACGCGCTAGCCGCTGCGCTTAGCGTCGCACAGAACTTGTCCAGCACTGGGCCTACAGTTGAACCAGACGTATCAATACAAGCAATGATCTCGTCTAGTTCTTCGGTCTCACTGTCTGCTGCAATGATATCGTCCATCAGCTTGCGACGATCTAACCGCTTCCATGTTCGGTCATCCTTGCCAGCCATTGCGTTGCTAACAAACTCAGCCATCACCCGCGTCCAGTCAACCGGGGGGGCCATCGCTTCGCGCACAGCCTGTGGAACATTCAGCCCCATCACACCTGCCATCACACCGGCTTGGTGCAGCGCCTCGTCAATCTCCTTGGTCAGCTTCTCCAGACCCTCATCGTCTAGACCTTCAGCGATGCTGTGATCATGGGTATCAGCCTGTTCGGTACAGAACTCTTCACCGCCTACAACAACTTTGGTTGGCTTAGGCGCATCGTTCTCGCCTTCGCCTTCGCCTTCGCCCCCGCCCTCGTCCTCATCATTAGTCTTGTCTTTGGGCTGCTGCGGCTGTGGTTGTCCTCCACTTTTACCACCGTTACTCTCGTAACGCTCTTCTCTGGGCTTCTGTTGTCCGTCTTTGTTGCGACCATTCTTTAGGAAGTTATAAATCTCCCTTACAGACCACCCATCGAACTTGGGGTTATACAATTTCTCGGCAACCTTTGGCAGCTTGATCCAGATGCCGTAACCAGTGACCTTGGCAATCAGGCCATTGACCACGTAGTCCATTGCCACGTTAGCCAGATGCGCGTCTTCAGCCATCAGATCCCTGTAGCGCAGGATATGTTTAAGCGCCACATGAAGATTCTCATGCAGGACAGTGCCGACCAACTCGGGATGTGGTAGCTGCGCACAGAACTCAAAACCATACTCTTTGTTCTTGCCATCAGTGCGAGCCGTAGGAATGTTATCCACGATCTCGGACTTGCCCATCATGATCGACCCGCTATAGAAGCGGGTGTCCTTATGGTTAAGCAACAGGAGGTGAGCCTTGGTCAATTCACGATTCAACACGTCCATCAGGTCTTCGCCAAAAACATTCTTGGCAGCAGCCTGTGTAAAGCGAGGCAATACTGAAGTCATAACTTAACTCCTACTTGTTTAATTAAAGCTTACCCAACAGCTCGTGGTTCTTGTTGGTCATCATCCAAGACTGGAACCGCTTGTTGTTTCTAGCCAGCTTGGTCAGCTTGGAGGTCTTGGCAGTCATCGCAAAGAACAGGGACATTAGCTCACTGCTATTGGCTCTATCCAGATACTGGATCACCGCAGACAGATCGTCCTGTGTCTCGATACGATCAAGACAAAAGAACGTCATCATCATCAGCGCCGCAAACTTCTCAGGTACCGGCGTAGTCTCGGGATTGGCACGGATATCGTCGTAGCTGTGCAGATCATCCCGCAGCGCCAAGAACGCCAAGATGCTCTCGCCAGCAGCAGGGCCAACCGTGCCATACAACGCAGCGCGGGTCAGGTTATCCCCGGCAACCACACTGTTACGGATGATCGTATGGCACTTGGCATAGCTTCTGGGTGACCCGAACGTCACCATGCCGCGCCCCGGTATGAAGAACATCGCGCCTTCAAGATCCTTCTCGTGACATGTCTTGTACGAGTAGAACGCTTGCGGGGTCATCGCAGCCCACGCCGCAAGTTCCGGCATGCCATTCTCCAACGCCCACCTTGACCACTGCACATTGTTGGGCTTGAGGACATACAAGAACATCACTCGGTTGCCGCCATGCGCCATCACGACATCACCGACGCCATCGCTAACGTTATTAGCCGTGCCAAAGATGATGCTGCCATCGGGCAAGTACTTGTCAGCCAGCACTTTGTCCAGAATGAACCTCGTGCCCGCCACCTGCATCTGCTTAATCGGATTCTTCATCCACTCATCTACCATCACGATCTTCGGACGCGGATCGTCCATCTCCATCAGGTCGGTAAAGAATGGCTTGAGTGTCATCGTCTCCTTGTCGGGAATACGGTAGAACAAGTCGGACACATCGTAGGTCGGCCAGTCCAGATAGTGGTAGGTGTACTTGTCCGTGGGAAAGTAATCCCCCGGCTTGCGCCACTTGTCATTGTTCTCCATGGCGATCTGCGTAAGCTGAGTCGTCTTGCCGATACCCGGTTCGCTGATAAGAATCGGTGCGATGTTCGGGCCATACAGCATGATGGCCTTGCGAGCCTCGTCCAAAGAAACAAAAGCATCGAACTTGATTGCATTACTCATGACTTTATCCTTACTAGTTTAATTAACTTACATGCCGAACTTGGAAAGAATACTCTCGATACCATCCTTGACCACGGCTCGCTGCGTGTCGGACTTCCTGAATGTCTCGACCGTCACGCCACTCAAAACATTCTCAAGCTTGAGCCGTGCTTCCTCCAGCTTGGGATCGTCATCAAGATTAAGATCCTTGATAGTGTCGCAATACTTGATTGCCTTCTCCAATGTGGACTCAAACAACTTGCCCTTGTGTACCTTGGTCGTGCCGTCTTCCTTTGTCACCACACGCGGATCACAAGCCTTGCTGATACTCGTTAGCACGTCCACCAACTGATCGCGCTGCGCTCCGATGATGGCGTTCTTGAACCCTTCAGCTTGCTGGACATAGTGGTTGTGCAGATCATCCGCAAGATCCTGCGATATCTTGTTACGGAAATCGCCCATCGGGACATCGCTTGTGTGCAGCGTGATGCCAACTTTAGATCTCACATACTGCGGGATCTCATCATTGGCAGGGTAATCCTCACGCCTAAACATCGCGCCCTGCTTGCCCATCTGGTTCGTGCTGCGCCATGCAAGGTCCGCAATAACTCCCGGCAGTGCAGTGATCAGCGCCTCGGCAAGCTGCCGCGTTACGGCGTAACGCGTCTTGTACTCTTCCATGAACTTTGGGATGCGATTGTTCGGCAGATACCGCCACGCGCCAGCCCACGGGTAGGTCTCTGCCTTTACCCAGTTGTACACTGCACTGCGATTGGCAGTCAGCGCCTTGAACTCTGGAACGCCCGACAGGAGTTCCTTGACGAACTTGCCCGCGTCACGATCCGCGCCCTTGGCGTCGGTAATTTCGTTGGTGACTTCCGTGTCAGTCACCGTGGCATTCCAGTTTTTGATTTCTACATGCACAAGTATCCCCGACGTAGCGAGGCTTATGACGTGGGTGGGTTTGGCAATGTTGTTGGTCGTGTCCATGTCAGATATCCTTCTTGGTGTTGTCGTTTTTGTCATCGGTCGTCGCCAGTTCTGAACGCTGCGCGTCCTCACGCTGCGCGTCCTCGGTTTTCAGCGTTACCATGTAACGCAGAAACTTTCTAAATTCTTCGTAGTACTGTTCTTCAGTCATACGCCGTCCTCCGAATAAAAGAACTCGACCACCAGCCGGTGGATCTCGCTCATGGCGGCAGCCATGAAGTCTGGGTCGTAGTGGTTCGGCTCGTCAGCCGTGATCTTGTAGATCTCGTCCAGCACTAGTACGGCTGGCGATAGTGTCGGCATGTAAGTCTTGCCAATTTGGGGCGCGTCAAAGTCGAACGTCAGTTGCCTTGCCGCCCATGCTTCCCACTGATTAGCGGCGGTCTTAATTGGTAGCGTAGCCATAAGATTCTCCTAGCCCCGCCCGGGGCGCGTGAGTTGAGATAAAAGAGACAGGTCCGTTACCAGCACGTAATTACTCTTGTGCATAGGTACGACGGTTCGCACCACGTTACGAGCGTCACGCTCGCCGCACGGCATACATTTGTTGTAGCCAAGTTGGCTACGCGCTGGGTCTATATACTCGCCACAATGTATGCAGTGCTTGTTCACGAGTACCTCACCATGAACAGTGCAAACCCAAACAAAAATCCGCAACAAAACGGGAAGATGTTGCGGTCCACGCAGTCGTCCATCCTGCGCAGCCATGGCTCAAGATAATTCATACCGCTTCTCCAGAAGCGATCATTACGGCACAGGTGGCATCCACCACCCGACAGTCCCGTACTCCCGCCGCCCAGAGACCGTACTGCGTCGCCCAGAACTCAGTCCCGTAGCTAGCCACCCACTCCCATGGGTTTTCCTCGTACTTGGCATAGGCCAAGAGTCCTTCCATGAACTTCTTGTAGTCTTTGCTTGCCATGTCCCGCCTCATAATCTTCTCCTAAACAAGTTGTACCGTTACGTCGTAACGGTAGTTGCAAGACAGCAACCACGTCGGCACTAGCTAAAAAACCAATGCCGACTGAGTTGTTGACTCGTTAGCCATACAAGTTTATAGGCAGATACTGGGAGCCTATCTAGGGGAACTCCAAAGATAGTCTTGCTCTTAACGCTGCCGGACATATGTTGCCTGTCCGTACCGGCTGCGCAATACATGGCCCGGAACAGTCCACCGGATCGCCACCACCTTACAACCTGCGTTACGTGCGTAACGCAACACAACGGTTCAGCACCGCTGCTAGCAAAGGTCTAGTGCATCCAACGCCCACGCGTCCGGTCTACAGTCCTGCCATACATTGCTACACGCAGATCTGGGCTGCGCTCACCGTGTGCTAGTACGCTCGCACACCACCCGCGTTGTCTGCGCGGGCCACATCTATACCAACGTGTTCGGTCTGACCGTTACGTGAGTAACGGTGTAAAAACTCAATAACCTCAACCAAACTTCCAGCGTACAGGCGTATTATAACATAACTAGATATATAAGTCAATAGTGGCCGGTTTTTACTGGCACAAGTTTTAGAGTTGCGTTACGGGAGTAACGGCGTTGTTCCAGTTGTTCCAGCGTGTTCCAGCTTTTTGACTTTATCTATTAGTGAGCTGGAACAAGATTTAGGGGGGTAACTTTAGGAATGGTGAGAAACTGAGGAGAGCTAAGTGATTGAAAAGAAAGAGAGAAGAAGAAGAAGATAGTAGTAGTAGTAGTAATAATATATATATTTTATAGGGCTTGTTCCAATGTTCCAGTGTTTTCGCGGGATAGCCTCCTGCCGAGAAAAAATTTTTTTTCACTTGCCGACCCCTCGCGGTTTTCAAAATTTCTCCAAACCCCGACCTTATCTATTTTCGCTGGAACATTGGAACATAGCACTTTTTCGCGTGTAACCCCATGATTCCATTATGTTCCAGTGTTCCAGTGTGCAGTGCATCACGTTTGGAACGAGCCTAAAATTGGAACAAAATTAGGTGTTGACAGCCCAAAAAATAAATGTTAAAAACACATCCAGTGTTTTTAAAAACAAAAACAGCGTTACTAAGTAACGCCAAAAACGCTAGGTGACCCACAGCAACGCCAGTTCTTAGCCATAAAATAGCGTTACTAAGTAACGCTTTATACAAGTATCCACCATGCGCCATCTCGCGCAACAGTATTAAATATCGTGCGACACTGCTAGGTGACCCACAGCAACGCCAGTTCTCGCCCAAAAAATTAAGACAAAAAAAAGGCCCGGACCTTGCGGCCCGGGCCTTGTTACCTACTAGTAACCGAGAACTTTCCAGAGCACCCTCAGTGCCGCGACGAGTTCTTTTGCACTACCTACGCTATGGCCTTCCTTCTTTCGCAAAGCAAGGTGCTTCTTCGCGTCAGCGGTAGTCTTGGCTTTCCAGTCCGCCTTTTCAGACTTCCCGTTTTTGGCGGCAGGCTGGCAAGCTTGCTTAACGCGATTCCAAGACTGTCTTCGCGCGTTAGCCATTCGCGCTCCTACTGGGTCAATAATCTGCGCCCGAATCAACGGGTCAAACTTCTGTTTGCTCTCGTTGAAAACAAGAGCCGCCGTGACGTGGAATTGTGGGAGCTTGTCCAGTACTGAATCCGCAGTACTAGCTAGCGCTGCTCTCGCAGTCCAGACTTTCACGCCGTCACCGTTTGCCGCCAGTACGAATGGCTCATCGTACGTGCTTCCCTTCGCCTGAGTGTTGCGGCACTCCTCATCAAATATCTTGCGCACGGACAGGAACACCGGACCGTCCTCGTTCAACTTCCCCGTAGCGGTCCGCTCGATCAGCGGCAGGACGTCCGTTTTGAATTTCTGGATGAAAGACAGCGAATCCTTCGCGGCCCGTTCCTCTGCCCCAAGTACTCCAGCGGCAGTACTCTTTACGACGTCTGCCACGGCAGACGCGACTTTGGCCTTTTCGGCCTTGTTTGAAACATTGCTCATAATGACTCCAAGTGTCCTCACAGCGATATTGCTGCGAGGTGAGACAAGTATCAGGTACAAACTGGGTTTATACAAACAAGTACAGACGATAATCTAGCGTTATGACGTAACGCTGGAACCCCACGCCACCCCATCCCCCCGGTTTTCAACTAGGAGTCCCAAGCTTCCCCCCGCACTTGGATCTACACAAATCACTACATATTTCCCATACTCCCCCCACCCCCTTCTAATAGGAACACCCCCCGGGTAGGATTCCTTACCTCCTTCTGTTATATTCCACCCCTCTGTACCTACGGGCACTGCATGGACTCTTATATACCTGACATAGAAGAATACCTCCCCCTCCCCGCTAACGCGGCAGAGGCTATGCCAGACTTGTCTCCAGCAGAAGAGCTAGAGATGAGGGTCAATACCATGAAGCTATTGGCTGACTTGAGCGGGACTCCTATTGCGCCTACGGAATATGATCAAGACCAAGCTGTTGGTCTGGCGCGTCAAATGATCGAAGACCCCAAGATGCGCCCGGATTACTCCAAGTACCCTAATGAAGTAATGGCTTATCTTGCCGGGATGGTTGCCCAGTCCAATTGCAAACTTGTTGATGAGCTATCAGATCTCAAACTCTACGTAGTCAATAAACTTATTCATGAAGTTGAACACGCCAAAAACGCCAAAGATCGTTTGGTAGCTTTGAAGAATCTTGGCGAGATAGATGGTGTAGACGCTTTCAAACGTCGTACGGAAATGGTTGTTAAAGTGCAACCCATCGAAGAAGTAGAAAAAGAACTTTTGACGATCTTGGATAACGTGGATTACGAAGAGATTCCAGAAACTCCCACAGAGGGCGAGGAAGAACTCGTTGAATAACTTTACCCTTCAAGATCTTCAAAGGTTGCGTCAGGCATTACCATCCATGCCAGACAAAGAAAAGCGTAAAGCGTTGGAGCTTTTGAAAACCTACCAAAACGAGAAGACCCGGGTACTTGGCAAGGATAAGTTTCTAGACTTTATCCACCACGTATACCCCGGCTACAAGGTAGGCCCGCATCACCGTAAGCTGGCGCGTATCTTTGAAGAGATTGCGGCAGGGAAAAAGAAACGAGTTATTGTTAACATAGCGCCGCGTCATGGCAAGTCAGAGATGATTTCTTATCTCGCTCCTGCGTGGTTTTTGGGTAAATACCCCCAAAAAAAGGTAATTATGGCCTCCCACACCGCAGACCTTGCGGTTAACTTTGGACGCAGGGTCCGTAATCTAGTTGGGAGTGACCTCTACCATGACATTTTTCCGCAAGTTGAGCTTCAGGCAGATAGCAAATCTGCTAGCCGGTGGGGCACGAACTTTAACGGTGAGTATTTTGCTATTGGTGTTGGTGGCGCTCTTGCCGGTCGTGGCGCTGATCTCTTTATTATCGATGATCCGCATTCAGAGCAAGAGGCCAAACAGGGGCGTTCGGATGTGTTTGAACCGGCGTGGGAGTGGTTCCAGTCGGGGCCAATCCAGCGACTGATGCCCGGAGGGGCTATCATTATCGTCATGACTCGTTGGTCAAAGCTAGACCTTACGGGCAAAGTCATAGACCACATGATGAAGAATGATGACGCGGATGAATGGGAAGTGGTGGAGTTCCCTGCCATCCTGAACGATAAGCCGCTCTGGCCTGAGTTTTGGCCGATTGAAGAACTTTTGTCCAAGAAGGCTGGCATGGACCCCCGTTACTGGCAGGCCCAGTACATGCAGGAGCCAACAGCCGAGCAGGGCGCTCTTATAAAAAGGGAGTGGTGGTTGATTTGGGAGAAAGAAGATCCTCCCAAATGTGAATTCATCATTATGAGTTTGGACGCGGCGCAGGAAAAGAACAACCGTGCTGACTACAACGCCCTGACTACATGGGGGGTCTTCTTCAACGAGGAGACCAAGAACTTTAATGTCATCCTGCTCAATTCCATAAAGAAACGTATGGAATATCCAGAACTTAAAAAGATGGTATTGGAGGAGTATAAAGAGTGGGAGCCGGACAGCTTCATCGTGGAGAAGAAGTCCAACGGCGCGGTGCTGTATCAGGAGATGCGGCGCATGGGCGTACCCTTGTCGGAATTTACCCCGGGTAAAGGGCAAGACAAAATCAGTCGCGTCAATGCGGTAACGGACTTGTTTGCCGGTGGGATTATATGGGCACCTGATCGCAGGTGGGCCAGAGAGGTCATCGAGGAGTGTAACGATTTTCCTTCTGGAGCCAATGATGACTTGGTTGACTCTACTTCATTAGCCCTATTGCGCTTTAGGCAGGGTGGCTTCTTGCGGCTTCCATCAGATGAGCCAGAACAAGTGAAATTTTTTAAATCTCCTAAATCTAAAATGCAGGGGTACTACTGATGACTTCCCAGAAGTACATGGGCCGGGGACAGCTACTTGATCGCCTTACCGCGCAGGTTGGCGGCAACGAGCAGATGGCGCGGGAGATCCTGATCAAGCGGGGGCAGATGACATCCGAGGGCAAATTGACGGCCAAAGGACATGCCCGCGATAACATGACCGCCGAAGAGCGGGCTAAAGATCGTGCGGCTAAACGTACTGGCAAGCCTGCTAGCTCATTTAAATACAACCCCAAGACCAATACGGCGAGTATAAAGTAACATGCTCTATCCAGCCATGCTGTTGGGCTTCCTGTTTTGTCTGGCATACCTGATTTTGAATCTGGCCCTGACGGTAGTTGGCTTTTTTGTTACCCCCGTGGCGATCCTGTTTGGCGAAACCAAATTGTCTCTTACCGGGGTTAATATCTTCTCGGCCCCCCGGTGGCTCTGGCTTTTTGGTAATGACGAAGAAGGGTATGACCCTAATTGGTACCGGATACTGCACCCCACATGGGGCGTGTTTAAACGGCGCTGGGTCTGGGCGGCGTTCAGGAACTCGGTAAATAACCTCCGGTTCATCAAAGTACTCAACCCCCCGCCGCAGATGGACAAGATCCAGTACCGCAGGTGGGGCGATTTCTATTTTATTTGGCAGGGTATTTTTTGCCGGTTTGTCTATATTGGCAAAACAGGTACATGGTACACGCTGGGCTGGAAGTACTGGATCATAGATGCAGCCCTGCCCTGCAAAGATATTCGTAAATTTGGCGTCGGCTTTGGAGCAAGAAAACAATGAGCGTAGACAAATCCCTATCCCAAGCCCCGTCGGGACTTGGCTCTCTTTCCGAAGCTGATCCGATCACGGTAGAAGTTGTAGATCCCGAGGAAGTCCATATTTCTGGTCCCGGCTTTGAAGTGCACATGGAGCATGGGGAGCGTGAGTTTGATGCCAACTTGGCCGAAGAGATGGATGAAGGACTCCTTATGTCCATCTCAAGTGAGTTGCTGGGGGACTATGATTCGGATATTTCTGGGCGCAAGGATTGGCTGGATACCTACGTCAAGGGTTTGAAGTTGCTGGGCCTGAAATACGAGGCCCGCTCCGAACCGTGGCCGGGGGCCAGCGGGGTGTTTCATCCGCTCCTCATGGAGTCGGCGGTCAAGTTCCAGTCTGAAATGATTATGGAGACTTTCCCCGCTGCGGGTCCGGTTCGTACCAAGATTCTTGGCAAGGAGACTCCGGAGAAAAAGGAAGCCGCCCAGCGCGTTGAAGCAGATATGAACTATACGCTCACCGAGGCGATGCCTGAGTACCGCCCGGAGCATGAGAAGACCCTGCTCACCGTGGCGCTGGCGGGCAATGCGTTTAAGAAGATCTATTACAACCCTTCGATCAGCCTGCCTGAAGCTCCGTTTATCCCGCCCGAGGATGTAATTGTCCCCTATGGCGCACCCAGTATCGAGGCCGCAGAGCGCATTACGCACCGTATGCGCAAGACCAAGAATGAACTGCGCAAACTTCAGATAGCAGGATTTTACCGCGATGTGGATTTGGGCGACCCAATTCAGGTCATGGATGAAGTTGAAAAACAGAAGGCCGCTGAACAGGGTTTTTCTGCTTCGGTAGATAACCGTTTCCAGCTTTTAGAAATGCACGTCAACTTGGATCTAGAAGGTTATGAAGACAAAGACAAAAAAGGCAAAGAAACCGGGATCGCGCTCCCGTACGTCGTCACCATTGAAAAAGGTACCGGTGAAATCCTCTCGATCCGCCGCAACTGGCTCGAAGAAGACAGGCTCAAACTGCGTCGCCAGCACTTCGTCCACTACGGTTATATCCCCGGTACAGGATTCTATTATTTCGGGCTTATCCACCTCATCGGCGGGCACACCCAGACCGCGACTTCGCTTCTTCGCCAGCTTATCGATGCGGGTACGCTCAGCAATCTTCCGGGTGGCCTTAAAGCTCGCGGGCTTCGCATCAAAGGGGACGATACGCCTATTGCCCCCGGAGAATTCAGGGATGTAGATCTGCCATCAGGGGCTATCCGGGACAATATCCTGCCACTTCCGTACAAGGAGCCAAGTCAGGTTCTCATGGCCCTGATGGATAAGGTAGTACAGGATGGACGTCAGTTTGCCGCTACGGCAGATCTTAATGTGTCGGATATGTCGGGTAACGCCCCGGTAGGTACGACGCTGGCTATTCTTGAGCGTGTCCTTAAGGTGATGTCGGCTGTTCAGGCCCGCATCCACTACACGATGAAGCAGGAGTTCAAGCTTCTTGCTGCGATCATCCGCGACAATACCGACGAGGACTATGACTATGAGCCGGATACCGGAGATGCAGCCGCTAAGCGCAGTGATTACGACCATGTTGACGTTCTACCTGTGTCTGATCCTAACGCCAGCACAATGGCGCAGCGCGTTATCCAGTATCAAGCTGTCATGCAGATGGCTCAAGGTGCGCCTCAGATTTACGATCTACCGTATCTTCATAGGCAGATGATCGAGACTCTCGGCGTAAAGGGAGCGGCCAAGATTATCCCCATGAAGGATGATATGAAGCCGGTAGACCCAGTATCCGAGAATATGGCGCTGTTCAATGGTAAACCGGTAAAGGCATTTATCTACCAAGACCATCAGTCGCACATTGGCGTCCACATGGCCGCTATACAAGATCCCAAGATCGCTCAGATGATGGGCCAGAACCCGCAGGCCCAGTCAATTATGGCCGCAGCGCAGGCACATATAATGGAGCATCTTGCATACGAGTATCGCAGGCAGATTGAAGAAAAGCTTGGGGCCTCCCTACCGCCCCCACCACAGTCGGTGCAGGCTGGGTCTGATGATATGGATGATGATGTGGGATACCTTTCCCCCGAGCAGGAAGTCCAGATCAGCCAATTGGCAGCGATTGCTGCCCAACAGCTTTTGCAGGGGAATCAAGCCCAAGCCCAGCAGCAGCAGATCCAGCAGCAACAGCAGGATCCAGTCATCCAGATGCAGATGCAGGAACTACAGCTTAAACAACAGGCGCAACAGGCTGACCAGCAGTTCAGGATGCAAGAGCTTCAAATGAAGCAGCAGCAGTTCCTGACTGAAATGCAGTTGCAGCAGCAAGAATTGCAGCGCAAGAGCCAAAAGGATCTATTGGATGCCTCTGGTAAGGCAGACGACCACGAGCTTCGTAAACAGGATATCGAAGGTAAACATACTATCGAAGGTACAAAAATTGGCGTGGATATCGCCAAGCACCAGTCAGAACAGAAGCTTTCTGGGCATAAGGTTGGCGTAGAGATCGCCAAACACCGCGCAGATAAACAGCACCAGAGGACACAGTTGGGGATAGATGCACTCAAACACGCATCGTCTTTGACGCATGAATCCCGGCAAAACGCCGCAGATCGAGCCATACAGGCTTCGCAACAAAACCCGTCTGAAGAAGGCGGTGAAGAGCAGGGCGAATAATGGACGAAAAATCAGCGTTTGATTTTATGCACCGTCATTTTGACGAACATAGAAGACTTGCTGCTGAAACTGTACTTACTGGTAGGGCGGCTCCAGATGAGTACCACAGACTTTGCGGAGTTATTCAAGGTATCGACTTTGCTAAAGACGTAATTAACAACCTTGCAAAACGTATGGAGGATGATGATGAGTGATATTTTGTTGTTGGAAACTCGGGCAGAGGCTGAGGCGCGGGAAAAAGCCAAACAGATCCCGGAACCCAAGGGTTATCACATCTTGTGCATGGTCCCCAAGATTGACGACTCATATGAGAGCGGCATTCTCAAGGCCGACTCGACTATGCACGTTGAATCCCAGACTACGCTGGTTCTATATGTTGCCAAACTGGGAAACATGGCCTATGCCGATAAAGAAAAGTTTCCTACTGGCCCTTGGTGCAAGGTGGGAGATTTTATTATCACGAGGGCTTACGCCGGTACTAGGGTTCTTATCCATGGAACCGAATGGCGCATCATCAACGACGACACGGTGGAAGCGGTGGTTCAAGACCCCCGTGGTATCCGCCGCGCAGGTTAAGGAGTAGATAATGGCTGACTTTGAATTGCCAGATATTAAAAAAGATGTAGATAAATCTGCCGACGATTTTAAGGTCGAGGTTGTAGACGATACGCCTCCCGCCGACCGCAATCGTACCCCCCTACCCAAAGAAGTGGTGGAGGATCTGGATAAAGATGATCTAGAAGAGTATTCAGATAAGGTAAAAAAGCGCCTGAGCCAGATGAAAAAGGCTTGGCACGACGAGCGCCGCGAAAAAGAAGCAGCTTCTCGGGAACGCGAAGAAGCTATTCAGTTTGCAAATCAAACTTTTCATGAAAATAAGCAGCTAAAACAAAGACTTGGAAACGGAGAAAAGGTTTTCATCAGCGAAGTTACCAAGGCTACATTGGCCGAAGTTGCTGCCGCTAAAGATCAGTTGACCCGGGCGTACGAAGAGGGTGATGCAAAGAAAATCACCGACGCTCAGGAAATTCTTACAGATGCTAAGATTAAACTTAAAGAGGTTTCTAACTTCAAACCTTCTTTACAAACAGAAGAATTTAATGTAAAACCTCCAGTACAACAGGCTCGCGTAGCCCCAAAGCCACAAGTTGACACCAAGGCTGAGTCTTGGCGAGAAAAGAACGAGTGGTTTGGGGTAAATAAAGGAATGACCGCCTTTGCGTTGGGTCTGCATGAAGAATTGGTCGATGCTGGAATAGACTCTCGCAGCGAGGACTATTACCGGCGTATAGATTCGACGATGAGAAAGCGTTTCCCAGAAGAGTTTGAGGAAGCGGCTTCTCAAACGGAAGAGAAGGATGAACGTCCGTCTCCCCGCAAGACGAGTACAGTTGTTGCGCCAGCCACGCGGTCCTCCGCGCCCCGTCAGGTTCGTTTGTCTTCTTCTCAGGCTTCCATTGCCAAAAGGCTGGGCCTGACCCCAGAAGCATACGCTCGTGAATTGATGAAACTGGAGAACAACAATGGCTGAAAATCGTCTGACTCGTGAACTCGAAACCCGCGATACCACTAAGCGCGAAATGACGTGGAAACCCCCGCAGCTTCTGCCTGATCCGAATCCGGTTCCGGGTTGGAAGTTCAAGTGGGTACGGACTATGTTGATGGGTCAGGCTGACCCTACCAATATGTCTGCAAGACTCCGTGAGGGTTGGGAGCCGTGCAAAGCGGAAGACCACCCGGAACTCATGATGCACTCAGATCCAAATTCCAAGTTCAAAGGGAATATTGAGATTGGAGGGCTTCTCCTTTGCAAGACTCCCGAAGACATGGTTAGGCAGCGCACAGATTACTTTGCGAAGCAGAATCAGGCTCAGATGGAGGCTGTGGACAACAATTTTATGCGGTCGCAGGACGAACGAATGCCTCTTTTCAACGAGAAGCGTTCGACCACCACTAAAGGTGCAGCGTTTGGCCGTGGTAATAAATCTTAATTTTTAGGAGACTTTAATGGCTTATCCTACTGTTTCGGCTGGTTACGGGCTGAAGCCCGTTAACCTGATCGGCGGTCGGGTCTATTCGGGTTCTACCCGTATGATTCCGATTACTGAAGCGTACAACACGAACGTGTTTAATGGTGATCCGGTCGGCCTTGCGGCTGGTACCCTGATCAAGAGCGGTATCGTTTACAGCACTAACTCGGCTGTCGCCGGTACGCTGGGTGTGTTCGTGGGCGCGGAATACTCGACTTCGGGTGGTCCGATCTACGGCAAGAATCGTTACCAGTATTGGGCTGCTAACACCGTCGCGCAGGACGCGGTTGGTTATGTGGTCGATGATCCGCAGGCTTGCTTCCGTACGGCGGTGTACGCGCAGGCTTCGGGTAGTGCGTCCAGCACTCCCTCGGCGCTTGGCTATGCCTCGCAGGCATATGTCGGTACGGGCGTCAATCCGGTGAATATCGGCGTTGGTAGCACTGCTACGGGCGACTCGACTGCGGGCGTGTCCACGATTGCCGCCCCGACCAACGGTTCGGGTATCGTTCGTAATACGGCGGGTTCGATGCGTATCGTGCAGCTTGTTCCGGATACGGCGGTCACGCTGTCGGGTTCGGGTACTTCGTCCAGCACGACGGTTACGCTGGGTGCTGCGGTTACTGGCCTTCAGGCTGGTATGCAGATTATCGTGGCGAACACGGCTGGTACGGGCTACACCACGGGCGGTTACCCCGGCGACTACAACTATGTCACTAACGTCAACGGTACGACCGTCACGATTGCCAACGCGATCACGGCGGCTAGCACCGTCAACATGACGTTTGTGGGTTACCCGGAAGTGATCGTTAGCTGGTCTGGTGGTTACCACAGCTATATGAACGCTGCTGGCGTCTAATAAAGGGAGCATATAAATGGCTATTTCACGCGCACAACTTCTCAAGGAACTGCTCCCCGGCCTGAACGCTCTGTTCGGTCTTGAGTACGCTTCCTATGGTGAGGAACACAAGGAACTGTACGAGACTGAAACCTCGGAGCGTTCGTTTGAAGAAGAGACCAAGCTGTCGGGCTTTAACGCGGCTCCGGTCAAGAATGAAGGTCAGGCGATTGCGTACGACAATGCGCAGGAAGCTTGGACCGCTCGTTACAACCACGAGACGATTGCTCTGGGCTTCTCGATCACCGAAGAGGCGATTGAGGACAACCTGTACGACAGTCTGTCGAAGCGGTACACGAAGGGTCTGGCCCGCGCCATGGCGTATACCAAGCAGGTTAAAGCTGCTTCTATCGTCAACAACGGGTTCAACACTCAGTACACGGGCGGCGATGGCGTCCCCCTGTTTAGCACGGCCCACCCGCTGGTTAATGGCGGCACGAACAGCAACACGTTCTCCACGGCTCCGGATCTTAACGAGACTTCGCTTGAAGCCGCCGTTATCCAGATCGCTGCTTGGACTGATGAGCGTGGCCTGCTGATCGCGGCCAAGCCCCGCAAGCTGGTTGTCCCCCCGAACAACATGTTCGTTGCCAAGCGCCTGCTTGACACCGAGCTTCGCGTCGGTACCTCGGACAACGACATCAATGCTCTGAAGAGCATGGGCGCGATTCCGGAAGGCTTCAAGGTCAACCACTTCTTGACGGATACCCACGGTTGGTACCTGCTCACGGACGTGCCGAATGGCCTGAAGCATTTCGTGCGTACCCCGCTTCAGAACTCCATGGATGGAGACTTCGACACGGGCAACGTGCGTTACAAGAGCCGCGAGCGTTATAGCTTCGGCTGGAGTGACCCGCTGGGCGTGTTCGGCTGCGCCTAACGGCGATGAGGGGCTGGGATAATACCTAGCCCCTTTTCCTAGGGATTTTGAGCTATACAGACCGACCTAGCGGATGTTGCACAAACTGTATAGCGACTAGTGCATTAGGAGATTTATCATGGGTTTGCAGACTTTCCTTGGTCCTATCCTTTCTGGTACGCAGAAGAACAACAACCCGGTTGTTGCCACTTCGGCTACCCCCAGCGCGACTTTTCTTCAGCCGGGTACTGGCGGCAGTTACCGTAATACCGGAGCCGGTGATGCGCTTCAGTTTATTAATATCCCTGCCTCGGTTCTGACGGCGATTCCCGCTGCGTCTTTCCCGTATACCTTTATCCCGACCTACTCTGCGTCTGGTGTCAATTATCCGATTGTGCTCCCGGCAGGCGCATATATCGACAATATCGATTTGAACATTTACACAGCACTGTCTTTTAGTGGATCCCCCACGGGGTTCCAGATTGCGGTTAACTTGATTGGTGCTCCGGGATCGACGTATGCGTCGGCTCAGAATATTGCCAATATTGGTTCTTCGGCCAATACGACGGTTCTTCCTACGGCGGGTAACTACGCTCTTGGAAGTACGACCACTGCGATTGCTTCGACTAACCCAATTGTTGCGTCGAGCAACGTCAGCGTGATTACTAATACGGGTCCGACAGATACCCTGCTTCAGCTTGTATTTACGTTTACTGGCGGTACTACTCCCGCAATTTCTGGCGGATCGATTGGGCTTATGGTTAGTTATGTCGTTCGTAACCCGGACGGTTCGTGGTACCCGCAGACGCCGACTAGCCCGATTGCCAACCCACCGGTTGCTACGTACTAATAGCTGGATACTGGCAGGGCTGGTAACCCCAGCCCTGCTTAATTGAGGGTGAGATAATGGCGCAGATTTTAGGTAAGACTAATCCTAGCCCGACCTTCCCGATGTATCCGGCTGGTGCTAAAGCTGTGACGCCTAGCGACACGGCTAACTTGGCATATACGTCTGTTATATATGTGGGCGGCGCAGGCAATATTCAGGTCACGACTCCTACGGGGGATCAGGTTGTATTTCAGGGGTTGACGGCAGGGTCTATCCTTCCGATTCAGGTCGTGCGGGTATGGGCAACTTCCACTACCGCAACTAACTTGGTAGCGATTTACTAAAATGCCATTCGGGTTTGGTAATAGCCTACCAAGCTACCGTGCAGCGGCTGCTGCCGGTACACCCACTGTAAGCTTTGCTTATGGGGTTACAGGCGATTTTGGTTTTGCGGCTGGCGCTGTATCGGCTACATATACCCCACCTACGGGCACTCATCTGGCTCTTGTTTCTGGTGGGTTATTTGGAGCCGCTGCGGCTAATCTGACCGCCACTACTGGTTCTGGTTTTATTCAGCAGATTGGCGGAGGTACATCAGTCTATACTCAGAATGGTAGCTATATTATTAGCGCCAATACCCGTCTTAAATTAGCTTCTTGGTACGTACTTTCTCCTCCTACCCCAGCAACAACAGCTAATCTTCACTATAACTACGCAAGCACCGCGCCAGATGAAGTATCAGTAACGGGTGCGTATTTTACAGGGGTCAGCCAAACAACTCCGTTCGGTACCGCTGTTACCGCGCAGGGTACCAAGACTACTTCGGGAACGGTTTCTGGTTCTGTAACGGTAACTACGGCGGTAGGGGATTACGTTTGCGTCGTGGCGGGCTTTATAGATTTGAATAACGCTCTGGGTACTATTTCTTCTCCCACGGCTACGGTATTGTCTTCTGCACAGCCTACGTTGTATAGCTCATTGTCTGGACAGGCGATACTTGGGATTGTAGCTACTACCACTTCCACTACGGTGACGGTAAATTGCACTACTACTGCGACGCCTAGCGCGTCTTGGCAGCTTCAGGCATTCGTAATTAAGGCGGGTTAATAATGGCTAGTAAAAAGAAAAACTGGATTGCCGGGGCTATTAAAAAGCCCGGAGCATTGCATGAGCAGCTAAAAGTGCCCAAAGGCGAAAAAATCCCGGCCAAAACGCTAGCTAAGGCCGCATCGAAACCGGGAAAACTGGGTCAGAGGGCGCGTTTGGCGCAGACGTTGGGGAAGATGCACGGTGCCAAGTAGTAGTTCCAAACAGCACCGTCTTATGGCAGCGGTTGCCCATAACCCAACCTTCGCACGGAAGGTTGGGATCCCTCAATCTGTTGGTAAAGACTTCTCTGAAGCCGATAAAGGCAAGAAATTCAACAAAGGTGGCGAAATGAAAGAATCTAAGGCAATGGCTGACGCTGAAATGAAGGCGTTGAAGCGTGGACATGCCCCAAAACGTGTGTTGGAGCATGAAAAGTCGGAACACAAAGAGATGGGCTACAAGCACGGTGGAAAAATCGAGACTGCAAAGACCGGTTTTGGCATGAAGAAGGGCGGGCATGTAAAACATCACGAGAAGCACATGAAGCGTGGTGGAGTTAGTGCGGCTCGCATGGCGCGTCCGAAGTCGCCAGTTCCTCCCGCTGCGCTTGCAGCCATGATGGGTGCGCAGGGACCGATGGGTGCAGGCCCAGCAGGTCCGGCTATAGCGCCTCCCGGCATGAAGCATGGCGGTCATGTGCATCATGGTCATGGTGGTATTCATCACCACTCTCATCACCACTATTACACGGGCGGGCATGTGGGTCCGGGTGAGCCGACTACTCCGGGTTCGGAGCGTATGATTGGGCCGAACAAAAGTCGTGATGGAGCCGCTAAGAAAGGGCATACCAAGGGTAAAGTACGTTAAATGGATGGCCGAGATTGGATGAGGAGGCTAGGCAATATGCCTCCCGGGGCCATGGCTGCGTTTAAAGAAGGGTGGTAAAGTGAAGACAGAACCGAAACGTCTAACTAATAAACGTCAGCGGTATACCAAGAATACCAAACGATTTGATGATGGCGGGTCTGTGTCGTTTGGGCAGGCTTATAAAGCCCATCGCGCTGCTGGGGATGATACGTTTGAGTGGAATGGAAAAACCTATACTACCCAGAGCAAAGAAGAAGCTGCTGCGGGCAAGGCTACTCCGGGGCCGTCTAGGCGTAATCAGGGCATGCCTGAAGTAACTGTATCGGCAAGTAGGAACAACCCTAGAGCTATGGATGCGATGGGGGATAGTGATTTGCCCGATAGTTCCATGATGCGGGCGCTTCGTGGCAGTGATCAGGATCGTGCGCAGTACGCAAGAAACGATGAAGTTGCACGGGCTACTCAAGATCAGACTGCTACGCAGGGGCTTGCTAGGGCCATGATGGGGCCGATTGCTGCTGGCGGTACTGCTATCGCTCTAGGAGGAGGACCAAGGAGCGCTTCTACTGCGGGGATGGATGCTGCGGCTGAGGCTAAAGAAGCAGCTAGGATTGCCGATAATAGACGTATGTGGACCGAATATCCCGGGATAATCCGGGGTGCTAAAACTGATGCGGACCTGTCTGGCATTATTGGCGGGTATAAAAAGGGCGGTAGTATCAAAAAGAAATTTGATGGTGGGGG
>Ga0209777_10002910_pt1 | contig 21800 bp, 23 predicted proteins | sample FrelakmetHBP12HB_FD_187147 | JGI IMG/M metagenome (GOLD analysis project Ga0209777, IMG submission 187147) | Freshwater lake sediment microbial communities from the University of Notre Dame, USA, for methane emissions studies -HBP12 HB (SPAdes)... | ecosystem: Environmental > Aquatic >...
GAAGGCCATGGAGAGAAGTCTTTTTATTGACCATTCGTTGGATGAAGAAGAGATCAAACAGAAACTCGAGCGGCTGATCCAGTTCTCTCTCTCCACAGGGAAAGCGATCGGGATTGGCCACCCTCATCCCTCCACGCTCAAATCTCTCAAGGAGATGATTCCCAAGATGAAGGAGAAAGGAATCGAGATTGTTCCTCTCTCTGCGGTGATGGAATAAAATCGGTTCGAACAATAAATAGGTATTTTTCGGCAAATTTTAATGAAAAGGGGTTAACCCGATTGAGTTAACCTCTTGAAACCCTAAATTGACAAAAATTACTTTGTAATTTGATAATCTGCATTCTGGTTAGGGCATCACTACTGGGGTAAGGATAAAGATTCCATGGCTCTGAATAAATGACAATGGTGTTTTGAAGCCCTGTGTCAGGTGTGTCCAAATTACAACCTCGACTCCCTAGAGTATCCCGATCCAAAATCGCACTTTGATTATCAAAGTTGCTGGTAGATTCTAATTTTCTTCTTGATGGGCTTCTAATTTGTGAAGTAAAATCGCCCTTGCCTTCTCTCGCTGACCTGCTTGCACAAGCTGGCTCAGCAAATCTAAATTGATTGCTTCTTGCCAGGCCTCTCCGCTCACAAGATATTCTTTCTCCTTTGTGGTGGAGCGGACTTCTCCGATTAGGGATAATAATAAGGCATATTCCTCTCCGAAGCTTTTTTCAAGCTTCGTCCGAATTTTTCTGGCAAGAGCAGGACTCGTCCCTCCGGTGGAGACAGCAATTGTCAAATTTCCTCGTCGGAAAAAGGAAGGGATGATAAAGTCCGACGGTTCTGGATCATCCGCTATATTTACCAGAACTCCTGTTCTCTTTGCTTCATCAGCCACTTTGCGATTAACCTTTTTCACATCCGTACATGCAATAGCGATCACTGCATCTTTAAGGTCTCCTGTCTTGTAATCCCGCTGAATTAAGTGAATCGCCCTTTTCTTAGATAACTTTACTATCTCAGGATGAGGCTTTGGGCTGATCATTGTAACATTTGCCCCACAGTCTAAAAGCACCTTGACCTTACGAAAGGCAACGTTGCCTCCTCCAATAACAACACATCTTTTGCCTCGGAGATTTAAAAATATCGGATAATAAATGACAGATTTTAATTTCTTTTTATTCATGCAGGAAATTCTATCAAACTTTACTTCAGCACAGGGATCATTCCTCTTTTATTTATCAAACCAACGTAAATATTTCCGAAGTTGAACAACGCCACCCACCACCACAACGGATGGTGGCTGAAGGTTTACTGACTTCACTTTTGAAATGATATCTTGGAGTGTTCCTGTCACGCATCGTTGACGGCCTGTGGTTCCATGAGTAATGACAGCGACAGGGGTGGAAGGGGGTTTGTTGTTCTTTATCAATTGATCCACCACATGGGTTAAATTTCCTATTCCCATCAGGATCACCAGGGTATCTGTACCGGTAGATAATTTGTCCCACGCAATATGGGGTTCTCCACTTTCAGAAGCCTTGTGTCCAGTGACGACGGTGAAGGAAGAGGAGACTCCCCGATGGGTGACTGGGATACCGGCGTAGGCAGGTACTGCCACAGCTGACGATACCCCAGGCACGACTTCGAAGGGAATATGGTTTTCAGCCAATGCCTCTGCTTCTTCCCCGCCTCGTCCTAAAACAAAAGGGTCGCCCCCTTTTAACCTGACGACCACCTTACCTTCACGAGCTTTTTGGATAAGCAGGTGATTGATCATTTTCTGTTCCAAAGTGTGATGGCTTGACGCTTTTCCTACATATATTTTTTCAGCCTCGGGGCGGGCTTCATTGAGGATGTTTTCATCAACGAGGCGGTCATAAATCACAACATCAGCCTGTCGCAGGCAATCCAACCCCTTGACGGTCATTAAACCAGGGTCGCCTGGACCAGCACCCACCAAATAAACTTTTCCCTGTTTCATTTTCCCTGACCTAAATCATCATTCGGATTCTACGGGGAGTGATCATGATATTTTACTATCCAATGCGTCTTGCTCTGGAAGGTAGGATTGAATCCTTTGTGAAACCGTTGTAATCGCTTTCTCCCTGCCTTCTCTTATTTCCCAGATAGGAACGATTGGAAAGACTTTTGTGAAGAGGGTATAGAGGAGTATAAATAAAGAGATACAGCCCGCCAGGATCGACCATTCAACCCAGGTTGGGATATAAAAGGCCCCCTCCACCGGCATTCTCTGTTTAGTTAATGTGGGGACAATAATGACAAATCGCTCTAACCACATCCCTATGATGATAGAGATCGAAGCCACGACCGTCCCCCGGATCGTCCGAAATTTTTTCACAGCCAGGATCGGCAAAGGGATGACGAAACACAAGGTAAAGTGGAGCCAGAAAAGAGGGGCAAACTTTCCCGTCAGTTTGGACCAGAAGATGGCCATATGAACTGGCTCATTACCATAGACGATTGTGATATTCTCAGCGAAGGTAAAATAGAACCATAAGAGAGTCATGGCCATCAGGAAGATACCGATGTTGTTAAAATGAACCGGCTTGATATAGTTTTTGAGATGGTAGGCCTTTCGGAGCACTGCCATCACCACAATCACACTTGCGACTCCAGAGAAGATGGCGCCGACGACGAAATAGGGACCAAAGATCGCACTGTGCCACAAGGGCTGGATGGTCATGGCAAAGACAAAGGAGACAACGGTATGGACTGTGATCATAACCGGAATCACGAGGATAGACATGAAATTGATCGACTTCTCCAACCGGCGATGTTGATTCTCCATCCCCGTCCAACCCAAAGATAAGATCCGGTAGAACCATTCACGCTTTCCCCCGAGATCTCTGAGCAGAGCAATATCAGGAATCAGAGCAAGATAGAGGCAGATGGAACTCACCGTGAGGTACATCGTAATACTGCATACATCCCAGAGCAGAGGAGACCGAAAATTAGCGTACCGGATGGCGTAGAGCATCCTATCCGGTCTACCCAGATCGATCAGAACACTTCCGACACCAAACATCAGGATAAAGACGGTGGTGAGTTCTGAGAGCCGACTGATGGGCCTCCGCCATTCTGCCTTGAGAACTCGGAGGACGGCGGAGATGAAGGTTCCTGCGTGGCTGATCCCGATGAAGAAGACGAAGTTCGTAATGTAGACTCCCCAGAAGATCTGCCTTGAAAGTCCGGTGACGGTCAGCCCATTCCGGTATTGAGTGACGTAGGCATAAAGTCCCAGGAGAACAAGGGCGCCAAGGATGGAGACCGTGATATAAAAACCCTTTCCGGTTTTCCAGACCTGTTCAAAGAGAATCCTGTCTTCCCCAATGATCTTTTCTCTTCTGTCCACCATCTCCGCTTCCTGTTCGACCGCCCGGATTTTATTTTACAAGATGTAATAAACTTTAGGTTTCGTGCCCAGTTCTGGTTGTCGCTGAAAGACATTCTTGGATTGAAGAGCCTTCCTGACCTTGGACTCAGGGTCTCTCAAGTCACCAAAGGCCAATGCTTTTTCTTTACAAGCTTCCACACAGGCCGGAAGAAGATCTCGGCTAAGTCTTTCTTCGCAGAAATTGCATTTCTCCACAACGCCTCTGGTCCTCGTCGGAAATTCTAAGTTTATTTTCTTGATAAAAGGTCTGGGATCTCTCCAATTGAAGCTCCTTGAACCATAAGGACATCCTGCCATGCAGTAGCGGCATCCAATACACCGGTGAAAGTCCATCATGACAATTCCATCTTCTCTTTTCCAGGTCGCTCTCGTAGGGCAATACCTCACACAAGGCGGGTCATCGCAGTGATTGCAGAGGAGTGGAACAGGTTGGTGTCGGTAATCTTCCTCTGAATATTCAAGCTCATGCTCGGGAAATACGTTTTCATAGGGAGCTGTCCAAACCCATTTGATCTCTTCCTTAAGCGTGCCCAAATCAGGCACATTATGGATGCGATGACAGGCATCGATGCAGTCTCGGCATCCTTCGATCGACCAGCATTTCTTGAGGTCAACAGACATGGCCCATCTTTTCTTAGCCAGTGTTTCTGGGCTTGGGACTAACTCCTGCGGTTCGACCTTGGAAAACAGCTCCCATCCCGGCTTGGCGGCCAATCCCAATACAGTAAGTCCGGCAATCTTTAAAAATCCTCTTCTATCAAATTCCATTTATCTCATCCTTTTTCCAACTGTTTAGGATAAATGTGACAATCCCAGCATTTATTGGTTACTCCCATGTAATTGTGGCACTGGTCACAGAACTCGGCCTTATCTTTGTGGCAGTTCATGCAGGTACGATTCAGACTCATGGTATACTTCTTTTTGTTACTCGCTACATAGATTGTCCCGGCCTTCCGAACGACCGATTCTTTCCAAGCGTCCAACAAACTCTTGTGGTTGATTCGGATGTAATCCTTAGGCTCCACACACTCCTTCTTGTCGGGTGAAATTTTAGGTTTGGGAATGTAACCCGTTTTTCCGCTTGTCGCATTATACCAGAATGGACTGGTCACCAATCCCAGGAAGATGATGAGGCCTGGAATAATCTTCTTTCCATCATACATGGTCTTCCCTCTCCTTTTTTTCAAGGGGTTCACCACGCAGGTTGGTCGTCCTTTCTTTCTCTCCACTCAGTACTAATGCATTCCCAACCAGTTCGTGGACTCCAGCGACTTCTACCCCCGGTGCCCAGTATTCCAGCAAAGGCGGAAGAGTGGCTTTATCAATAGCACAGATACAGGTCAGCAGGTTCACTCCAAATTGCTCTTGAACATACTTGACTGCATTCGCTCTGGGCAATCCTCCTCTTAGACGCATTTCCATATTCTCGTCCGAACCTAACCCAGCTCCGCTTCCACAGCAGAAAGTCCTTTCCTTAATGGTACTCTCTGGCATCTCGTAGAATTCGTTACACACATTTTGAAGGATGTACCGAGGTTCTTCAATGAGTCCCACCCCTCGGGCGATATTGCAGGAATCATGATAGGTCACTTTCCATTTATCATTTCGGCTTGGATCTAATTTCAACCTGTTGTTTTTGATGAGATCCGCGGTAAATTCACAGATATGAACCATCTTAGCCGATCTTGCATTCTCGAAATGTGTACCGGTGATCGGAGAAACAGGCTCTTCCAGGAAATTCGCCGGACCATTAAAGGTATCCATGTATTGATGGATCACCCTCCACATGTGACCGCATTCCCCTCCAAGGATCCATTTCACACCGAGCCTTTTCGCCTCACTATAAATCTTGGCGTTCAACCGCTTGGCCAAGTCAGTGGAGTGGAAGAGACCAAAGTTTCCGCCTTCAGAAGCATAGGTACTCCAGGTATAGTCGAGACCGATTTCATGAAAAAGGAGGAGATAACCCAAAAACGTATACCAGTGAGGGCTGGCAAAATAGTCAGCAGAGGGAGCGATGAAGAGAATCTCTGCCCCCTTTCGATTAATGGGAACCTCTACCTGAATGCCGGTGATCTCTTTGATCTCATCGATCGCAAAGTCTACGGTTGACTTGAAAGCATGGGGAGGAATGCCCAGATGATTTCCTGTCCGATAACTGTTCGACGCCGGCTCCACAATCCAATTGATATTGCAGCCCACCAAGTTAAGCAGTTCCCTTCCCATCATGGTGATTTCACACGTATCGATGCCATAAGGACAGAAGACAGAACAGCGACGGCACTCGGTGCACTGGTAGAAATAATAGAACCATTCTTTCAGAACCTCTTCCGTGAGATCCCTCGCTCCCGCCCATTTTCCAAAAACCTTTCCCGAGAGGGTAAAATATCTTCGGTAGATCGATCTCAGAAGCTCTGTCCTGAGGACAGGCATATTCTTCGGATCTCCAGAACCGATAAAGAAATGGCATTTATCAGCACAAGCCCCGCATCTCACGCAGATGTCCAAAAAGAGGCGAAACGATCGATATCGGTTCAGGCGATCCTCCATGCCTTTCAAGAGAATTTCCTTCCAATTTTGCGGCAGCTTCCAGTCCTCTTCATTTGGTTGCCATTCTCTCGGATACGGAAGCTCGAGATACTTCTCATGTTTGGATGCTGCTGGGTAGCCGTAAGTCCCCTTTCTGAACTCAACGGAGGGATCCATCCAGCTCTTCCGCGGTGGCATATAGTCGATCTTCAATGACTTTTCTTTTGACACTTCCTCTGACATCCTCATTCCTTTTCTACAGGCAACCCAACCTCTTTCATGGGTTCCCTGAATTCGTCCTCATATTCTTCATAAGTATGAACCTTCACGGTACGATTCCAAGGATTGATGTGCCTTTCTTGGCGACTCATGTTTCTCAAATTTCTTGTGGGACTCAAGAAGATTCCTGGCATATGCATCAGCTTGCTGAGAGGGAAGTAGGCGACCAAGAGGCTCACGAAAAACAGATGAATATAAAACAGGACGTTCACCCCCTTCGAGAACTTGGGCTGAAAACTGAGCATGGCCATCATCCACTCCTTCACCTGTACCAGATCTACTTTGTAGAGGAGCCGCATCAGAATGCCGGAGATGGCTATACCCAAGATCAAGAGAACCACAAAGTAGTCGGAAGGAAGAGAGATATAGCGAACCTGCGGGTAGATCACTCTTCTTAGAAAGAGGTAGGCCAGGGCTATCAGGATGATGACATCCGTCATGTAGATGACAGGGAAAACCCCTTGAAGAATGGAATCAAGCCTCTGGAGGATAACGATGAGAGAAGGAACAGGTTCGAGGAAAAACCTTAAGTGCCTCACGAGGATCACGAGGAGAGACCAATGAAAAGCCATAGCCCCTAACCAGAGATACGTGCTGGTCTTAAATAAAAGTCGTTGAGGCTCCTGAAGCTCGACTTTTTCGTTCTTGAGCAGGGAGCGGAAGAGAAGGATTTCAAGAGCCAATCTCTTCACCACACCTCCTGTGGTGGAGGGGCTATCAATATTGTCTGCTTTAATCCATGGAAGTGACTTCTGCTGTCCACAGACTGTCGGGATATGGAATGGAACCGGTGAACTCGCCCATTTTAGGACGCGGTAAATAAAACCAGCAACAAACAGGACGACAGCCGTATAAGGAACGATGATAGCAAATAAGGAATACCACCCCATTCCCAAAACTCCGATGGTGGTGAAAAGAAGTAAAATGATCACTGCGTAAATGGAAAATAAGATGCCCATAATGTCAGCGAGGTAGAAGCAATGTCAAATACCAAATTTCAAATGTCAAATCAAACCCAAAGCCCAAAAAGTCATGCTGAACTTGTTTCAGCATCTCAAAAAGTTCAGGTTACTAAAAGACCCTGAAACGAGTTCAGAGTGACATTCATTTGACATTTGGTCCCGCTTTGGCGGGATCGAAATTTGGAATCGTAAGGCTTAATCTTTTCCTTTCGGGTGTTTCTCTTTTGAGGAAGTTATTCTTTCCATCATCTTAAAGGCCATCTCCCTCTCCGCTTGGGCCTTCTTAACCCTGATCTCACAAATCTTCTCCCGACAATCCATATAGATGTCAAAAGCACAGAGAGCAAGTTCATCGATTTTAGATTGAAATTTCATCCATTGATCTCGGATCGTTTCTTCTTGGATCTCGCTTTTAAGTGTCTCTGCAATCGCCTTTTTTAATGGAAAAATAAATCCAACGGCCTTCGAGGGGGCGAAGTCCTGAACCGACCTGATCTTGAGGATGGAATCCAGAGAGGCTGAGAATCTTTCGGAATTCATATCCTCAAGGAGTCCTTTGTAAAGGACTCCTATCTCTCGCGAGATTGTGACCCCGACTGGATTGGCGAACCGGTTCTTCTCCTTTCTCATCAAGGCTGCCGTATTCGCAGGATAGGTCTCCAGGATGAGGTCGAACCATCTTTTTAAAATGGCAGATTGATTTTGCAGCAATAAATTTTTGAGTGCCATCCTTAATCCAATTTATTCCAATCGCATCGAATGGGTTTATGGATCAAAGCGCGATCACCTCGTTGTGTAGAATCAGATCTAAAATCTCGTCCATCGTGGCTTCCTTGCCCACGGCTATTTTCCCATTCAGCTCGCATTCTCCGACGCACAACTTTCCCAAAAGAATGTTGACACCTTTCTCCTCCAGACGCTTAAAATGCGGTACAAGAGGGGATCCCTCGGCTACCAGCTTGACCGCTGTATTCCAGCAAATGATGGCAATAGGTCCATCGTCTCTTTTCGAAAGCGTTACTAAAAGATTGACTAAGATCTCAAAACCGAGGGTCTCATCCCCAAGGCCGATGCCCTCCGATCCCAAGATCAATACTTTCTTTTTTGGTTCGTTCAAAGTTTTCCCTTCCATTTGAAAATCGATCAATGCCACTCCCACTCGATGAAGGGCTTTTTCATATCCACCATAGCATTCGCCACAAGTTCCACAAGGCCTCCGTAATAAATGCTATGTTTCTCCCATAAATCCTTGCTACTAAGAATATCTCGGATGGCACCTTTGCAATTGGAACAAGGCGCGCACACATATTTTCTGATACCTGGGTCCAGAACATTGTTGAAGGTCTGAAGGATCTGCTTCAGTTTCATCCTGCTGGAAATATTTTCCCTCCATTCCTTGAAGTTCATAGAGTTCATAATCGCAAAACCACTTCCTCCACCGCAACAGTAATTTTCCAAACCGTGGGGCTCCATCTCTCTGAATTGGGGACAGATCTTTTTCAGGATACGCCTTTGAGGCTCCACAATGCCCATTAATCTCACGAAATTGCAGGGATCATGGAGGGTCACGGAGAAATTGTTCTTCCCGGGGTCGAGTTTCAGTTTATCATTGCATACAAGATCCTCCAGCAAGGGCAGGAAACTCTCCCTCGGGAAATTCATGTCATCAACCAATATCCGGTCAGCAATAACAATCAAACCTTTATGAGCATGACCGCACTCGCCCATCATGATCCTCTTTACTTTTAATTTTTTTGCCACTTCAACCTGTTTCAGTGCTATTCTGGCGAACTGGATGTCATCGTACCATGTACCATAATTGGTGGCTTCATATCCGTAGATTTCACTGGACAGAGTCCAACTGAGGCCCACCGCCTCAAAGATGATGGCAAAAGCCACAGGGTTTTCGATCCAGGACATGAATTCACCAGAGTTATGGATGAGCAGAATGTCCGCCCCTTCCTTATCTACTGGAATCTTAATCCTCTTGTCCCATTTCTCCTCGATCTCATCCTCCATAAATTCGACCATACCCTGGAAAGCCGCAGACGAGATCCCCGTGCTCGCTCCCACTTTCAGCTGCTGAACTGTCCCTGATTCATGGAGTTCCTTTGGGGCAATCCCCATTTCCTGACTGAACATTTTTCTCAGCTCGCGGGTGATCAGGCCATTGTCGCTTCCGAGGGGGCACGATTGGGCACATCTCCGGCACAGGGTGCAACGGTAAGCCAATTCAGCCAATCGGGCCACGGTCGGCCAGTTCAGCTCAATATCGTCTCCCGTCAACTTAGAGAGGACCTTTCCTCTTTTCTTTATATATTTGTTAATGATCCTCCGAAGGATCTCTGATTTGAAGGTGGGGCGGTAAATTTCCTGATTGCCACTGGAAACGTAGACAGGGCAAGCATCACTGCAGGTCTGGCACCGAACACAGCTTTCAAGGGATTGAATTAAGGGCTGCCAGAAGAGCCAATTGTCGTTCTGAGAGAGCAATTTTTCGAGACCCCTGAGGAAACGCTCCACCAGTTTCTCTTCCTCTTCTTTGCTCTTTGGTTTGGGAAGAGCAAGGGCTGAAACACCATCGAGGGAACATTCGTAATTCTTCTTCTGGTCTTCTGACAGAGGTGAATAAGGAGCTTTTTTCTCCTGTTGATCCAGAGGAGGAGGAAGTGGCATCAAATCATTCGCTGTCACTGTAATGAGGGGCTCATCAGTGTGAATGCTGATATCCTTTAATCGAATTTTCTTTCTTTCGGTCACCATCTATTTGGGCCCTGGTGAAGGAATTTGTGGAAGTTCTGAGGCAACCTCTCTCCATCGTTTTCCGGATTGGATGTGAGGAGCGGACCAAGTTACAGGTCGCTCCAGATGTTCCTTGATTCTTATTTCGATTTCGCTTCCCCTTAGGTTGGGCACATCATCCCATCGCAAGTAGTGGTAGTATCTGAAGAAAAGTTGAAAGACATGGCTGAAGGGCAAGTAAACTAACCACACCGAGGCAAAAAGGACATGGAGGGCAGGTGCTGATTCAGGGTAAAGACTTAATTTCATCACGTCTGTAGGCATTCTCTCTTCAAAATAGAAATGAACCGCGTAAAATCCTCCGAGAAGGGTGATTAGTAAAAACATCCATTTCAGATAATGAATCGGCGGATAATAGACCCTTAGATCTTCATCCACTATTCGTTTGATGAATATCCCGACGCCTCCAATAAAAGTGAGTGCAGCGGCAAAATGACCCCACACCAGATCCCCAATTGGTGCGGATTCAACAGGAGTGGTCAAAGCACTCACGAGAAGCCAACCATGCCAGAGGATAAGTAAATAAATCCCAATATGAAAGGGATATAGGAAGTACCAGAACTTCCTGTTTCGATGATAAAATTCTCTTAAAAAGAGGATGTCCAGAATCATAGACCACAGCTTTTCGCCGAAAGTATTGTGTGCTTTTGCCCACCACTCAGTTAATTCATAAATGGAACTCCCTTTGTAAAGTTCCCAATGTAAATGGAGGGGGGCGTTGAGACACTTTCTCACACGAAGCGCCATAGCGATAATAAAAAAAAGAATACTCCCATAAAAAATAAAGAGGATCAAACCACCCATAGGGATCCTTCTCTGACCTTACGCCCTTTCTATAGACAACAAGAGGGAACGATTCAGAAACCTGAATACAATCACCCTTGAAAATTTAAATCATACGCAGCCGGTCGGCTTGGGCAACCCTGCCACCTTACAGGCTCCCTTTGCCGGTCCCCCTGGAAACAACTTATAGATATACTTGAGATCAAACCCCGTCTGCTTGACAACCATACGAATGGGTGGAGCGATCCCAAACTTAATATAGTAATCCCTGAGATAGTTGACCAACTTCCAGTGTTCTTCATTCATGGGAGAAGCATTTTCAGTTTTGGCTAAATCTTCGGCCACTCCCTTATTCCACTTCTCCGGCTCCTGGATGAAACCATCCTCATCGATCTCGATTTCCATTCCACCGAGTATTGCTTTTGCCATCTTTTCCCCTCCTATACTTTGGTAAATTTTTCTGGTGATTCATCAAACTGTTTCTTGCAGGCTTTGCAGCAGAAATAGTACGTCTTATCCCCATAGGTACTGGTAGCCCTTGGCTTAGCGGCCACAGCACCATAAAGGACTCCCACCTTGCTTATCTCCATTTCCCTACCACATACCGGGCATTTCACCTCCATACGTTCTTCAGTCATATTTTACCTCCTTCTAAACTTCCCTTCCTTTGCTGCGAGCGAAACGAAAGCCTCTGCCCAACAAGGTGTCCCCAACGCATGTAAGTGTGTATAAGCAGCAAACATGTTTTTATATAAAACACCATCCCTTTTGCCGTCAATCCCATGCCCTCGCTTTATTTGATAGCCAAACTTAATACCATTCTTTACAGATACTTTGGAATGATGAAATTCATGGCCCCGAATGGTCAACCCTGTTGGGAAAAGTGGATTTTCATCAATGATCTCAGCAATCACATAACCATGTCCCTCGGGCTTATCAGAGATTCGGACCTCAGCGGGAATGACTCCAACCATTTCGTAAGATCGACCTTGCCAGTGGATCTTTCGACACAAATACATGAGACCTGCACATTCAGCATATACTGGAAGGCCAGCTTCAATCGCCTTGGCTATATCCTTTCGTAATCCGCGGTTTTTTTCCAACTCCTTAAGGAAGAACTCAGGAAATCCACCTCCGAAATAAAGTCCGTCAACCTCAGGTAATCGGTCCACGAAGGAATTGATGAAGATGAGCTGAGCCCCCTCATCGGCCAACGCCTCAAGGTTTTCCGGGTAATAGAAATTGAAGGCAGGGTCACGTATGATCCCGATCCGGACTTTTACGGTACCAGCAGTCCCCCTCACCCTATCCCTCTCCCCGAAGGGGAGAGGGGATTTTTCTATTTTCCTCTTCTTCGGGAGAAGGGATAGATTTTGAGGAGCTTTAGAACTTCGTGCAATCGTTAAAATCTTATCCAGATCGAGTCGGGACTCAAGCTTACGGCCAATACGTTCTACCAACAATTCTGCTTCACCGGATTCCGATGAGGGGATGAGGCCCAGGTGACGTTCCATGATGCGAAGATCCTCATCTCTTGGGATGCTTCCAATGACAGGTATCCCGCAGTATTGTTCAACAGCATTTCTTAGCTTACTTTCATGGCGGCTATTGGAAACATAATTGAGGATGACCCCAGATATGCGGACATCCTTCTGAAATTGTTGGTACCCTGTTACCATCGGTGCGATGCTACTCGTCATCCGGGTTGTATTGACCACTAAGAGTATGGGAATATTCAAAAGGCGGGCTATTTCAGCCGTCGTCCCGGAGGAATCCAAACCGTCATAGAGTCCCATCGCTCCTTCCACGATGGCTAAATTCACTCTTTCACAACTTCTCTGAAAGGAGAGAACTAATTGGTCCTTGGGGATTAAGAAAAGATCGAGATTTCGGCAGCTTCGACCGGCTGCCACGGTGAGCCACGAGGGGTCTATATAATCGGGACCTTTCTTAAAGGGCTGGATCGAAAGGCCCCGCCGTTTGAACACATCACACAAACCGACCGTAACAATGGTTTTACCAGAATGACCCTGGGGCGAGGAAATCAGCAGACGACCGAAATGTTGATCGCTGGAGCCGACACAACCACCCATAGCCATTACGCTCAAGTCTCACTCTTTCCCGGGAGGGCCACGTAGGTGATGCCGCCAAAGCTTCGATATTCAATCTTTCCTTCTTTCGCTAATTCCGCAATCGCTTTATCTACCAACGGTTTTTCCATCCCAACAGCCCTCGCCACCTCCTTATTCCTGGCCTGGCTTACTGTCCCCAAGTATTTGAGGATGCTCTCTTTCACTTCTTCACTCATGGTGTGCCTTCCTTCTTACCATTTAAATTGGGTGGTGGTTCTAAAGGTTTCTCTCGCATAAGTAAAGTCATCGATATGCTGCTCGGTAAAAGGTATCTCCGTTAGTCGGAAGAAAGTCTCCCAACCTATTCTTTCAATCCACTCCCCCATTCTTTCATATTTGTGGGCATTTTTCGCATAGACCTTGACGACCTTCTTGATGATGTCCACAACTTCAGGCCAGCGAGGAGGGTTGTTCGGAAGGTAAGGAACGATCAAACGGGAAAACATGGGGGGTTTTCTTGCATTGGACACCTTGCCTCCGGCATAAATGGCCACACCGTCACCTTCAGCGTCGGCAAGAGGCATAGCTGGACAGACGGTAAAACAGTTTCCGCAGTACATACAAAGGTCTTCTCTGATAACCACGCTCTTAACTTCCTTGTCAGGATGGCGCCGAATAGCCCCTGTTGGGCATGAGGCGATGGTTGTCGGAATCTCACAAATTGCTCCCACTTTTTCATGATCAACCTTTGGTATCTTGGTATGAACTCCAACAATAGCCAAATCCGAACAATGAATAGCCCCACACATGTTGATACAGCAGGCCAACGAAACCCGCAATTTTCCCGGGAGCTTCATGGAGGTGAAGTAGCCATAGAGTTCGTCCATGAGGGCTTTCACGATTGGCGAACTATCCGTGGCCGCACTGTGGCAATGGGCCCATCCCTGAGTGTGTACAATATTGGAGATGGCGTTTCCTGTACCGCCCACTGGAAGGCCAATTTTTTTCGCCGCTTCAATGATGGATTTGATGTTCTTCTTATTCGGAGTCATGAATTCAATGTTATACCGACTTGTAAAACGAATGTGCCCGTCACAATACTTGTCGGCGATATCGCAAATATCCCTAATAAAATCGACACTGACCAATCTCGGTGAACCTACCCTCACCGTATATAACTCATCTCCATTCTCAGACACATGTCGGAGAACACCCGGCTTTAAGATCTCGTGATATTTCCAATGTCCGTAATTCTTTTTTATGACCTCGGGCAACATCTCTTGAAAATTAGGGGGTCCAATATCTGTCTTTGACATAATAACCTCCTCTCGACATCATTCTGTGTACGAATCTTTAGAAGAACACATAAGGATTTGACCTTGGACTTTTAATCATCTGCGGTACGGGCTTCAAATCTACCGCTTTCAGGAAAGTCCTCATCCCTAATCTTTCGATCAGCTCACCTACTCTCTCCCTCGTTCTTCCATTTTCATCCCACCAATCCCAAATTTTTCGAATAAGTTCTTTGATCTCGGTATAGGGGGGCTCCACCTTCATAAAGGGAACGATGACCGAGGAAAGCATCGCTCCTTTCAGAATAGGTGCTTTCCCTCCAATCAGAATCGTGGCCCCTTTATCATTTCCCGGTCGGATGGCTTTGGTCATCTTGTTGATGCAATGCATACACCGGACACAATCTTGGGGGATCACTTTGAGGTTCTTCGTCTTTTCATCCCATTTGAGTGCGTTGGTGGGACATTTATCAACCACCAGCCCCTTAATATCAAAACCAGCCTTCACATACTCTTTGACTCCTTTTTGATCGATCTTTAGACTGTCCCTCCATGTACCAATGATTGTAAAATCCGCCCTTGCGATAGCGGCCACACAATCATTTGGGCATCCGGAAATTTTGATTTTGGATTTATAGGGCCACCGCGGACGATGGATCTCATCCTGAAATTCCATCGTCAGATTATGAACCAGGTCAAGAGTATTAATATTTGTCCACTCGCATCGGGCGGGTCCAATACAGGCCGTGGGTGTCCTCAGGGCCGACCCTGAACCTCCCAAATCGAATCCCACTTCTGTTAATGCATCAAAACAGGGTTGGAGGTTTGCCGTCGTTGTCCCGAGAAGAATAATGTCTCCAGTGGATCCATGCATGTTTGTCAAACCGCTTCCGTACTTCTCCCAGACATCACAGAGTTCCCTCAACTTCTTCGTTGTATAAAACCAGCCGGCAGGGTGATTGACACGAAAGGTATGAAAGGATTCGACATTGGGAAAGAGATGTGGCACATCGCTATATCTTCCAATCACGCCTCCACCATACCCTGTGACACCCACAATTCCCCCATGTTTCCAGTGGGTCACCTTGTCGTTAAAAGAGAGTTCCTGTACACCCAGAAGGTCTTTGGCTGCTGCGTTCTTCTTGGCCGCTCGCTTTATTTCCTTAACATAACTTGGCCAGGGTCCCTTCTCCAGTTCATCCACTTTTGGAGTTTTATCTCCCATCGATTTACCTCCTTAAAAATTTAAATGATACTTCAACATTTTCTTGGTAACTTTGCAGGTCTCTTTCCTCAAATAGCAAATGAAATATCTTTTTTTAGCATAATTTCTTCCCCCAAGCAAGAAAATCTGTATCAAAAATAGGACTTGACCCGCTTCTATCTTTTTAGTATAGTTTTTTCTCAAGATTCCTTCGGGTGGGAGCTTTTCAAAAAAGTCTACTTGTATCTTTTTAGCAATAAGGAAAAGACAAGTCAAGGGAGGTGAAAAAAGCGTCAATTTGAGGAATTAAAAGGAAGCTAAGGAAGTAATTTTTTTAGTGTTTGTCATCAATTTAAAAAAGGGGGATGCGATTATGGAAGTGAAGAAAAAACCGTTAACTGAAGATTGGCTATCTTTATGGATTGGTCTTTTCATCTTTGTTCTATCCCTCGGAGTGTTTGTGGGAGCAGATATCCTGGGATTTGGGATAACGACAGGTATGTGGACTAATTTATCAAAAGCATTGAACCCCATATCGAAAGCCTATGCAGGCTTGGGAGGGATAGGATCTTTAATTGTAACGTATCTTTTCTTGCTAATTGTTATGACAATCGGTGCAGCAGCCTTAAGGGCCAATATTAAGAGGTTTATCATAGGCTTCACATTGGTATTCTGGGTAAGCTATATATGCTGGATCATAGGGAGTTGGGCTAATATAGCAGTCACGACACCCGCTGATTTGAAAAAGTTCGGAATTACTTGGTCTTTGAAACTGACACCGGAGGCAGGATTTATAGTTGCCCTAGTTGTTGGTTTGTTAGTAGGTAATTTTTTCCCTGGATTTGCAGCAACTATCAAGGAGGCTGTAAGGCCTGAATTGTATATCAAGACCGCTATTGTTATTCTGGGTGGATTTTTGGGTGTTATAGCAGCCGAAAAGTTAGGGCTCGCAACTGCGGTGATGTTTAGAGGGCTATGTGCCATTGTTGAAGCCTATCTCATTTATTGGGCACTTGTATACCTCGTTGCAAGGAAATATTTCAAATTTAGCAGGGAATGGGCAGCACCCCTTGCATCAGGCATATCCATTTGTGGTGTATCCGCGGCGATCGCCACAGGTGGGGCCATCAAGGCAAGACCCGTCGTTCCGATCATGGTATCTTCTCTGGTTGTTATCTTTGCAGTGGTTGAGCTCTTAATCCTTCCTTTTATTGCGAACAAATTCCTCTGGAAAGAACCAATGGTAGCAGGGGCATGGATGGGGCTTGCAGTTAAGACAGATGGCGCTGCCGTTGCCAGTGGCGCTATCACTGATTCTCTTATAAGAGCAACGGCACTGGCAAACACTGGTGTAAATTACAAGGAAGGCTGGATAATGGGAGCTGCCACGACAGTAAAGGTGTTCATCGACATCTTTATTGGTATTTGGGCGTTTATCCTTGCATGGATATGGGCTTCCAAGATTGAGGCGAGGCCTGGAGAGAAGGTCGGTGGTGGTGTGATATGGGAGAGATTCCCAAAATTCGTTATTGGATATGTGGTTACCTTCCTCGTGATATTGTTTATTAGCCTCAGTTCTCCTGGTTTGATGAATAAGGCAAAAGCAGCCATGGGTGAAGGGAATGTTTTCAGGGGAATATTCTTCACGCTAACCTTTTTCACCATTGGCGTCGTCTCAAATTTTAAGAAACTCTGGGAAGAAGGCATAGGTAAATTAGCAGCCGTTTATCTGTTATGTCTCTTCGGGTTTATCATCTGGATAGGATTGTTCATCTCGTGGATATTCTTTCACGGAATAAAACCACCATTGGCAGGGTAGCAGGGAATGGTATCTAAGTGATGTTAAATCGGAAATTATAAATTTCAGAATTTTGCATTCTACAATGAAGAAAAAGAAGGAGGTATTTATGCCTGAACAACCAAAAGTGGCAGAAGAGATGAAGAAGATCGAGTATGAACCTTTGCTTCCTATAGAGAAAAAGCTTATTGGATGGAGTATCGGCATAGGTATTGTCCTGCTGGGAATACTGATCTTTATAAGCTATACATTTTTCCCGGGACAGTAAAGAGGTCCTTAATTACGAAGGCCCTGGACAGATCTCGTCCAGGGCCTTTATATTTTTTAGGTTTTAACGACGACCCGCTTTATGAAGCTTTTGAGGAACGTGTTCGGGAATTAAACTCCGAGGATTTTGTGGCAGGTTTTGCAAGGCTCCGGTGGCTCAGGAAGGAAGGTGCTACGAGAATCCCTCATCTCTGAACTATCCCAGGGCGAGAAATACAATTCTCTCAATTTGTCTTTTCTCTCGATAAAAGGGTTTCTGAAGTTTTGGTAATCTTGACTGTTCCAAATCTGGGAGAAGGTTTTTTCAAAGAGGTTACCGAAGGTCACCCTTTCTACATAGTACTCTCTGCCACAGAAGATCCTTTTAAAAGGCGAAGGAAGCGGTGGATAGAGATAGACGCAGGGTGAAACTTCCCCATCTGCGGAAATGTATAGGTTACCGAGCGGATTCTCTTCACACACAGATATATCAATGGCAGATAGAGATGGCCGCTTGAGTCTAATCTTTAACCTCCCGGCATTTGTTTCTGCCTGCTTCACGATCTCTTCGTAACGATTCTTACCGCTCTCCCAGACAAAGACCCTATTCTTTTCCTGCCAGACATTTATACAGTGGCAGATGTTCGTAAGAACTACCTCATCAATTCCTGCTTCTTTAGCAAAAGAGGGGATCGACGGGACCTCCGAGATATTGTCTTTGACCATGAGAAAAACGAGGTGCATTTTGGGCCGCAGGAGTCCCTGGCGTTTTTTCTCTTCATGAAAAAGACGGATAACCTTAAGGACCTCTGGGAGATGGGAGTTCACCCGGATGGCATCATGCGTTTCAGACGTCGTGCCTGCGATCGAGAAGCCCACAAAGTCAAGTCCTGCTGCGATAAGTTCAGACACCCGATTCTCTGTTAGTCCCATCCCACATGTTACGAACCCCACTTGCAAACCCTCCTTCTTGACAAGCCTAATGCATTGAGGAAGATCCTTGTGAAGTAAGGATTCACCCCAACCTTCGAGAACAACGGTTTCAACATCCTTCAGATAGGGAAGAAGTTTCTTAAAATGTTCTAAAGGCATATCCTGGTATTGCCAGTCAGCGCTTTCTGTGCGGATGCACATCTTGCATCGGAGAGGACATCGAGTTGTCAATTCAATCTGCCAGGCTGAAAATGGCCTCCTCTTTCTTCTTCGCATGAACTTTCCAAAAATCTTCTCAATCATTGTCTTTATAGCCTCGGGAGGAGTATATCCAGAATCTCTTTCCCTGAAGGGTAATATAAACAGAAGCTGTAAGGAAGAAAAACCCTTCCACCCCACTTTTTTTTGAAGAAGGTGGCACCCGGATTGATCCCCAGACCCAAGTTAATATATTTTTTCCCCTCTCTTTTTGACTGCTGTATCACTTCAGAGAGGAGAAGATCGGAGGCGCCGGGAGCATAAAGGGCGTCAGAACTAAAATTAAACATACAGATCGTATAGCACCTTGCCCAGAATTCCGCAACATCGAAAGCAGCAAGCTCACCCGTGTTGTTTCTCGCATCGAAGATCCATGCAGTCTTTGATGAGGAGAGATATTTATCGATTCTCTGAAAGATGAACCGGGTTCCTTCATCCACTGGATGAGTCTCCAGGAAGTTGTCAACCATCTTCCTGTGTTCCTCATCAAAGTTTCTGTTTCTTCCCACAGAGAGTTCTCGGCCTGCCCGATTTAACATATGCCTCACCTTCTGAGAGATAGAGAGAGCTGAGAGGTCTATCCTATAGTAATAGTCAGAGGGAGGATGCCCGCAATCGTCGACGGAGGACGCAATGGCTGGGGTTGTGAGGGCAACAGTCTCCGGCTTGAAGCGTTTGATAGCATCCTCAAGGCCCTTTCGCATCTGTTTTTCTTGAAATGTCTCTTTTAAAGGATAGCCGATGAAAATTAAATGATCTTCCCTCGTGTAAGCGAGAAAGTCGCCGAGGAGGAAGGGTTCAGTCTGTGACATAGGAGTCACATACTGGGGAACATGTTCAGGTACGTAGGCATGATCTTCAATATAGTCCTGCTGCGCAGCCGTGATCATGCCTTTTCCTGTATCACCCGGTAACCTTCATCGAGAAACATCTTCCGGATCCCTGGAATATGGGCAACCCCTACGAATGCAGCCGTTTTGCCTTCTTCGAAGAAGGTTTTTATCCTTCTAAAAAATATGGGGTCGCGCTTACCGATGATCGACTCACAGCGGGTTGGGAATTCTCCTGTCATTGATGCAAATTTTTCGAGTTCCCCTGCGACAAAAGAATTCAGGAACAATGCTTTATATTTTTTCCAATACTCGATGTGATTGAGATAGTTCACAATACGGTCGAAAGGAATTCCATCGAGAGCTGCCAGTTGATCTTCAATGGTCTCCAGATACTGGATCTTTTTCCCAAGCTTCTGGGCAATATGGAAAGCTTCCACATCCATCGAATACTTCCAGCTTAAAAGGGCGGACCAGATGGTAAAAAAAGCCATCCAGGGACGGACTCCCCGCGTGTGGACCTCCAAAAAATCCAAAGTCGTCGGATGGATGAGTTCCATATAGGAACCAGCAGTCGTACTGGCCTCCAACCGACCGCCCAATTGCTTATTAATCTCTTTGATCGCTTCAGGATTGAGGGCCTTATAAATAGAGGGGCTATTTTCTCCTTGGCGGCCATATTGGACCACTTTAGCCATGCTCTCTTGATCGAGCGGGCCTTCGAAGACGGTTGTCTCAGCATTCTCGATCACCTTCGTAAGGGCCTTTTTGAAACGGTAGGGGGTGAAGTGGGCTGTCCCGACAAGGAGGGAAGATTTTCCATCTTTCTCAACCCTCCACACTGCCCTCAGACGTCTTCCCTTCCACCATAGAAAAGACATTGAGTCCCCTATAGGTCTATTTTTAGTTTCCCTCAAATATCTTGATTAAGGTTGCTCTCGTGTAGCCATAGAAACACTCGCAGAATTCATAGTTGAGATAGGGAGTCCCACCCCACTTTTCCTTAAATCTTCGTATTCCTTCATTTACCCCGAGTCCTAAGTTGATGATGTTTTTGCCGTGTTCCTGTGTGAGTTTGATCATTTCGAGAAAGAGAAGATCAGAGGCATGGGGGACATAATGCTTCTTCGAATGGGTGCCAAGGATGTAGGTAGAAAAATTCTTTGCCCCAAGTTCGATAACATAAAAGGCGCAAAGTTTTCCATTCTTATCCCGCGCATTGAGCACGCAGGCGCTCGACGAATGGCCAACATAATCTGGCATGGCACGGTAGAGTTCTCTCACTCTCGGTGGCAATTTCTCCCTCTTCAGGAGTTCTGAGATGAGCGCCTCATGTTCCTTGGAAATAGAGTGACCTCTTTCCACCATTAACTCTTTAGAGGCTTTATCGGCCACCCGTTGGAGGGAGGGCTTCAGCTTTGTCTGCTCGAGGTCAACCCTGTAGTATTGGTCTGTCTCTCTTTCTTTACAGGAGTCCAAAAGAGAAATAGGGATTTCGGGTCCAATGAACCAAAGGTACTCCGGTCGGTATGCTTCAACGGCCTGTTTCAGAATCTTCTCACATCTTTCGTGAGAAAAGTTTCCATCGAGGGGATACCCCACAAGGATGAGCCAATTGTCCTTTACAAAACCCAGATGGTCCTCTTTGAAAAAAGGGGCACCTTTTGAAATGAGGGCCATAAGGCTCACAATGTGTTCTGGAACATAGGCCCTTTCCAAGACGTATGCTTCCTCTTCTGGAGTAATCATTTTGTATTTCCCATTTTTTTATTATCTTATTTTATATCAGTTTTGTCCAAATTTCTAAAAGATTTTAGAGATCTGCAATCCATCTGGTCCCCAAGAAGTAAGGCCGTCTATGGAAGGGGGATTCCAGACAAGTGGGGCAGTCTTTGATTTAGTTAAAACTGAGGAGGAAGTAAGAGCGACTACAACGGTCCTTATATTTAACAGCAAGTCTCATCCAAAAAATGAGAACTGTAATGTCGGGAGAGCCTTCGGTATCGGGTCAAAAAGGTCTTGGATTTAAATCTTCGGTTTCATGGTCTTCGCCTGACCTTTAATGGCCTAGCGATGTACATGCCATTACCCCGTTATATCCCGTTATATAAAGAAGGGATTAACCAAAATGGTTAATCCCTTAATATTGTTGGTGGAGCAGACCGGATTCGATGCGCCAATCTACACGTTACGAACGTGATGACCGTTTAGAACGTTTTGATTGTTTAACGATCTTAACGAACTCAACGAGCTCAACGATCCAAACGATATCTTTTTTACTCTCCCATCAATATTAAGGCCAGGAAAGCCTCTATGAGATCTGTCCCCCAGGCCCTCTCGCTCCTTTCTGCAATCCCTGCCTGCGGCAGGCAGGTGAAATTTAAAATCTGCGATCAGTTGTAAATC
>Ga0209777_10002911_pt1 | contig 21799 bp, 23 predicted proteins | sample FrelakmetHBP12HB_FD_187147 | JGI IMG/M metagenome (GOLD analysis project Ga0209777, IMG submission 187147) | Freshwater lake sediment microbial communities from the University of Notre Dame, USA, for methane emissions studies -HBP12 HB (SPAdes)... | ecosystem: Environmental > Aquatic >...
TTTACGATTATAAATTTTTATAGAGTTTCCAAAAACGCGGCATTATTATTAATTCCATATATATTATGGGTTTCATTTGCCAGTTTTCTAAATTTATTTATTTGGATAATTAATATTTAATAAAATAATATGCAAAAATATACCTCAAAAAATACAAAAAAATTTCAGCAGGAAAAAGCAGTTTTTAAATCTCCAAAAGATAAATCATCAAGCAGATTTTGGGGAAATGCAACAAGATTAGAACATATAAACGTCAGAAATAAGAATAAAAGTAAAAAAGGATAAAAAATAAATTTGAATAATTCAAATAAACTATTATGACAGCTGAAGTTAAAATTTTAGTAGAAGGGTATACGAACGCCGATTCTGTGGCGGAAATAGGCGAGGAAATAACTCAGCCAACAATTACGCTAGTGAGGGATGGAGATATAATAATGGTGGTTGACCCCGGAGTTTTGAAAAGCCAGCAGGTTTTAGTTGATACTTTGAAAAAAGAAAATTTAACAGTTGAAGATGTCAATGTTGTTTGTATCACTCATTCTCATATCGACCATTATAGGAACGCAGGGATGTTTCCCAATGTAAAGGTTTTGGAATACTACGGTTTATGGGATAAACAGACAGTTGAAAGCTGGCATGAAAATTTTACTCCAAATATACAAATTTTGCACACTCCGGGCCACGATTATACGGGTCTGACTGTTTTTGTTACAACAAAAGACGGGATTGTTGCAATTTGCGGAGATATTTTTTGGAAGGAGAATTATCCACCAAACCCGCATGATGACGCATTTGCCTCAAACCCGGAAAGGTTGAAAGAAAGCAGGCATATGATTTTAAAAATGGCTGATTGGATAATTCCCGGCCATGGAAAAATGTATAAGAACGATAGAAATGCCGAACAAATCAAGGAAGAAAAAATTGCAGAAGAACCAAAAGAAGAAGTAAAAATTACCGTAAAATGCAAAAAATGCGGCAGACAGATGGTACAAAAAGAAAAATGCCAGTGCCGTCCTTATCTTTGCTTCAGGTGTTGTGAATGTGGTTTAGATTGTGATCTTTGCAGTTGCAGCCACGAAAAGTAATTTTATGCGAAAAATAATTCAATACATAGCTATTTTCTTATTTTTATCCTTGGCAAACAGCGTTTCAGCTCATCAGCCGAATATTGTTTATTTACAGCAAGGAGACGTCAAAATAAGCAATCCGGAAATTTCTCAGGCATTTTATGACGATTTAAAAGGAAAACCTCGAGATTATTTTATTGATTCAGACAAGGATTTTGAATTGTACATTAATCTTTTAGTTCCCGAAGAAGCTAACAAGGAAGGAAGGTATTCAGCCAGTATTTTTTTATTAAAAGATGGACAAGCTGAAGAACAGATTGCTTCCATCGACGGCACTTCATTTGACTGGCAGCAATTTTATGAATCGTTTGGCAGAGATTATTATTTAAAAGGTCCGGAGTTTTCAAAACAAGTTTCAGCCGGCAAATACAAAATTGAAGTTTACTCAAAAGACAATCAGGGCAAGTATATCTTAGCTGTCGGAAAAAAAGAATCTTTTGACATTCAGTCTATTCTAAATATTTACTGGCAGTTGCCTTTATTAAAAATAACATTTTTTAAAACATCGGTATTACAATTTTTTCTTACACCCTTTGGAATAGCGGGCATAGGAGTAATAGGCATAATATTGATATTTTTAGCTCTTATTTATTACTTAATAGGGCTTATTAAACAAACTATAAAACATCATCAGGCAAAAACATTGCTTTTGACCTCAGGCGGTATGCGGCCTATGAAAGATGAAATAATAAAGCTTTTACAGAAACCGGCTTACGACATCACAGTTGCATTTATTACTACTGCATATAAATATAAGCTTGAAGAAGATCCTTATTACAAAAATGAAGATTTACAGATAATGAGAGAAGAAATGGGTTTTAATGTTGAGGAGGTTGATATAGAGGGAAAAAAGGAATTAGAGGTGATGAAATTATTAGAATTAAAGGATATTATTTTTGTTGCCGGTGGAAATACATTTTATTTATTAAAAGCAATGAGGCAGTGTAATTTCGAAAAAGTTATAATAAAATTATTAAAGGAAGGCAAAGTTTATATAGGAACTTCAGCTGGAAGCATAGTGGCCGGTCGCACTATAAAGACAGCTGGCTGGAAAAATGGAGACAAAAATATTGTTGGCTTGAAAGATTTGAAAGGTTTAAACCTCGTGCCATTTGATATTTTTGTGCACTATCAGCCGGAATATGCAGAAACTATAAGAAAACAAATTAAAAGTCCAAGAAAAAGAGCTAAAAGATTGAAAATTTTAACAGATGAGCAGGCCTTATTGGTTCAGGGTAAAGAGACAGCCCTTATCGGTGAAGGAGAAATGATAATTATTTAATATGGAATGCAAAAAAGATAAAAATTTAGCTAATTGTCCATGCACATATCCTGACTGTCCCAGGAAGGGTATTTGCTGCGAATGTGTTAAATATCATAGGGAAAATAATGGGTTGCCAGCCTGTTTTTTTTCTGAGAAAACAGAAAAAACATTTGATAGATCTATTAAAAAATTTATTGAAGAGAACAACTAATATGCGTATGAACGTAAAAGCAAAACCAAATGCAAGAGAAGAAAAAGTTGAGAAAATTGACGATTTAAATTATATTGTTTCGGTCAAAGAGCCGCCAATTAAAGGCAAAGCAAATGAGGCAATTAGGAATGCCTTGGCAGTATATTTTAAAACATCATCTTCAAGGGTTAAAATTGTCTCCGGTTTTGGGTCGAGAAATAAGATTATAGAAATTGTTAATTAAAATTAAAATTTATAATTTCTGGCATTCACCCCGCCTCTGCGATGAGGGGTGAATGCCAGCCCGCAGCGAAGCGGAGAAAATTACATAAATCCGGCAATTTTTTGGAATTCGCATAGCGAAATATGATTTTCAAAAAATTGCTAAGGTTCTTTCCTTTCAGAAAGAACCCCGCCGCTCCGGTGGCGGGGATTTCTATATAATATGAGTAATTTAAATGTACATGGATATTCTGTCAATTTTGATGATGCATCAAGGGAATGTGTCGATCATTTGATTAATTCAGATTATGAACAAGCTAAAACTCTTTTTGATAAAGCGGTTGCGAATGGTTCGACTTCTTTTGAATGGGGAGGCGGAGGATATAAACTGACTTGGACCGGCTCTGGAAGCTATACTATTTCAAAAAAATATTAAAAAATAATAAAAAAAGTCCGCGTTTCTATATAGATTTCTCGCGGACTTTTTTATTTGACTAAGAATTATTTTATTGATAGGGTAATTAAAAGTGTCAGTTTGTTAGTGTCGGTTGTTCCGGCACGCTGACATTGGTTCATTTACAATTAGGAAAGGAATGTGGAATGAAGACACTAATAGATGTCCTAAATCTGTGCTTCACGATTCACGAAGGCGTGAATCGAAAATGGGATAACAAGACTCCGTATGCGGTACATCCGATGTGGTGTGCAATGATGTTTCTGCAAGAGACGAGTTTTCCGCCAGGAGTTGACAGGGAACAATGCGCTTTGGCCTTGCTTCTGCATGACGGGCCTGAAGACACCGGTCTGCCGTTGCCAGATTGGGTTCCGTTAAAGGTAATTGAACTGGTAAAACAGATGACTTTTACCTCGCAGCCCGGTTCAACTGCCATCGAAAGGAAAGAGATCTGGGTGCGGGATCCTCTGGTGAGACTGCTCAAGCTCTACGATAAAACTTCCAACTTGTTGGATGGTTCGTGGATGCCGGCAGCCAAACGCAATGAGGAATATGTGCCATACATCCTGGAGTTAGCGAAAGATGTGGAGAATAATTTCGGAAACCTCAATATCGTGAAAATCGCGCGGGCGATTGCAATACCAGTATAAGAAACGAAACTGAGTCGTACATACGACCAAAAAGAAAAGGAGATACGTTAATGATTGGAAATGCGACATTGGACAGGCTCGCCTCGGAAGTTTTGCTTGCGGGCGCAATGGAGTTGCGGGCGGTTCCCGCAAGAGTGACAAATGCAGAAGTGGATGGTTTGCCCTTGGCGAACCGGCCGTTCCTGTACGCGTCTGGCAATTGGGGTCCGGGCTACATCATGGTCAAGGGTCTGGTCGGCCAGCCGCATCTGATGAGGATGCTGTGCAAGTACCTTGCATTTGAACTGGCGGAGAAATGGCCCACGGGCATTGACTTCGTTGCCGGTAACGTGACAGGCGGAATGATTCCCGGCTGGATCGTGGCCTATGAGTTGAGTGAACTTCTCGGCAAGACGGTGCCGTTCGTCTATATCCGCGAACTGCGGAAAACCGGCGGACACAAAGAACTGATCACTGGGGTTCAAAAGAATCCGGAAATTCTCTCGGGCGCGCAAGGCGTGGACATGGAAGAGCTGGTCAACTTCGCTCAGACTATTGTCAACGGGGCCGGCGTGCTGAGGGCGGCGGGTTTTCAAGCCAACAAGGGCACTTGCCTGCTGTACTACGGCAATCCAGAAGCAGACAAGGAATTGGCGAATGCCGGGATAGAAATGACCTATCTGCTGGCGTTGCCACGGCTCATCGACGTGGCCGAGAAAATAGGCGTTGTGTGCGCCCCTGGTCTTGACCGTCATGAGTGTCTGGCCGACTATCGCCGTTTTCTGCAGAACCCTAAACAATGGCAGGCGGAGAGAGGGCTGGTCAAAGTCGAGAAGGGAGGGACGCAATAATGGACTCTCCCAGGAAGCCAACTGAATTGTTCCTGGCGTTTGATAATCTCGCGAGTAACCCAGAGGAAACTCTTAACATCGCGCGAGAACTTTCATACACCGGCGAACCTTTCGGCGCGAAGTTCAATCTCGATGCTATGCTGAGTCCGTCGAAGCCTTTCGGAGCAACTGTCTTGGTGATGAAACAATTACTCGGCAGGACTGTTTTCGCCGACATCAAGATGTGGAACGGCTCGCGGACGATGGAATCGGTTGTGAAAACCTGTGTAGATCTGGGCGTGGACTTCGTCAATGTCTATGCTCTGGCCGACACGCAATTGGAGAAAGCTGTCATAGCCACCGAAGGCAGTGAAACCAGGATTCTCGCCCTCACGGTCTTGAGCCACTATAACGACGCCTATTGCCAGAAATGGTTTGGGCGGAGTCTACGGCAAACCGTGTCAGATTTTTCGCGTTATGCCATTGAAGCCGGATGCCATGGCATTCTGCTCCCCGGCACAACTCTTGATATTGTGAGAGATCTGAACACTATCAAGGTAGCCACGGGCTTGCGTCCGAAATGGTACAAGGATAGCCGACACGAGCAAGAAGCTACGCCGGCGGAAGTGGCGAAGGCCGGCGCAGATTACGCCGTTTGCGGAAGCCCGGTTTTGAAACAGCCGGACAAAGAGGGGAGAATCGCGGCTCTCAAAAGAATCCTTGACGAAATGCGACAAGCTGTCGGGGGAGTCTTCCCAAGTGCCTCAAACAAGAAGGGAGGGAAATTGAGAGCATTCGCCTTATGCAGGGCGATGCGCATTCTGCCGAACAAACTCACATAGGTCCTTTGACGCACCACGCGCCACTGGACCTCTTTTTATTTGCGTTTTATTTAAATACTTGATAAAATTTTTTAACAGGGTAAACTGAAATATAATGCCAAAGAATAATAAAAGAAGAACAATTAAAAAAGCAGAGATTTTAAAGAAGATGAAACCTGCAAAAGGGAAAAAAGTTTTGGTTAGAAAAAAAGTTCATTCGGTTAAACAACATAAAGCGGCAGTTTCTGTAAAACTGAAATTATTTAATCGGGTAAAGAAATCAAAAATTTTAACCCTTCGTAAATCTCAGGGCAAGAAACCTGCTAAGCGCAGGAATATTTTAGTTCACCCAGTTAAATACCGCGAAGCGGTAATTTCGTCTAAGACGAAATTATTTAACCGGGTAAAAAAACCTATAAAATTCGCAGTTAAAATAAAAAAATCCAACAAAAAAATTCCCAAAATTAAAAAACCTGTTTTTATAAAGCAAAAAAAAGCTATAAAACAAAAAAAGAAGATTACAATAAAACCTATTAAAAAAAATATTATCTCAAAAAAATCAAGGATCCATAATAGTAAAGCTATTAGGATAAAAAAAGCAATAAAAAAACCAATAAGACGAAAGATTATAAAGGTAAAAAAAATTGTCTCTAAAAAACATCATTCAGTTAAATCCTCGCGAAGTAAAGTATCCCGTAAGGCAAGACAATTTAAGCGGATTAAAAAAATTGTGCCCCGCATGTCTGCGCAGGCAGACAATAAAAAAAGGCAAGCCGCACAGACGGGAAATACAGAATTTCCGGCAGAGTCTTTATTTAAAGCAAAAATCAAGGTTATTGGAATTGGCGGAGGAGGAGGATCAATTGTCTCTGAAATAGGCAGGTCTCTTGAAAAAGCAACTTTTGTCATTGCCGACACAGATATTAGGGCTTTAAAAAAGAAATCGGGAATAAAATATTTTTGGTTTGGCGAAGATTTGACGCATGGTTTAGGAACCGGAGTTAATGTGGACTTAGCCAAACAAGCCGCAGAATCAGCTAAAGAAAAAATAAGCAGTATTTTTAAAGACCAAGATATTATAGTTTTTGTTGCTTCGTTAGGTGGCGGGTTGGGGTCGGGCGCAACACAGGTTTTTGTTGATGCTGCAAGAAAATTTGGCGGAATTACTCTTGGCATATTTACCATGCCATTTAAGTTTGAAGGTAAAAATAAATATCGCATAGCGCAAAATGCGTTAAAATCTTTGCGTCAATCTTTAAACGTTTCTTTAGTAATTCCTAACGAAAAGATTTTTAAAATTATTGATACTTCAACCCCTATTACAAATGCCTTTTCAATCGTCAATAAAAGGTTAATAGAATCTTTGGAGAGTTTAATAGATTTAATTTATAATCCAGGAATTATAAATATTGATTTTGCTGATTTGCGTACGATTTTAAAGGGTAGGGGGAATTCAGCCTTTTTAAATACCATTGAGGAATTGGGCAAGGATAAAGTAGAAAAAATTTGTGAAAACATTTTTAAAAATCCTTTGTTGCAAAATAACAATTTTAAGGCAGAAAAGATTTTATTTAATATAGCCGGCGGTGAGAATCTTTCAATGTTTGAAGTGGAAAAAATCAGTAGCCATATAGCCAATTTTAATCCAAAAGCAAAAATTATATTTGGAATTTCCAAAAACTCTAAGTTAAAAAATAAGATAAAAACTACAATTTTAATGACCGGCGGACAAATTAAAGAGGAAATTTCCAGAGAAGTCCCTGTAAAAAAAATAGAACCTATAAAATTAATTGTAGAGCAACAAATTAAGCAGCCATTTAAAAAAGAAACAGTAGTTATTAAGAAGGAAAAGAAAAAGATAACATCCCAAAAACCCTTAGATAATAATCAAGACAAGCCAAATAAATCAATAAATAAGAAAAAAGAAAAACCAGCCGACATTGATAAGAAAGAACAAAAGCCAGTTTCTTTTATTCCTACATTTGAAGTTCCAGTGCCCTCGGGGCGACCTTTGGATCTTCCTGTTGTGGAACAAAACAAAATGAATATTACAGAAATTACCCAAACATCGAACAAAAAAACAATAAGAAGAAGTGGCTTGGAAATTAAAAAAGCAGAGGAACTCCAAGAAAAAAAGAGAATAGCTCAGGAAAAAGAATGGGAAATTCCTGCATTTTTGAGAAAAGTAAAAATTAAATCGTAATTAAGTGTTAAGTATAGATTTTACGCGTTATTTGATATAAATTCGTATTAAATATCTAAAATCTAATATTAAATACATAATATCTATTTTATGGAGGAACAAAAAGAGATTAAGAAAGTAATTATTCCAGTAGCGGGATTAGGCACTAGATTTTTGCCGTTATCCAGAGCTGTATCTAAGGATTTTTTTCCTTTGGTCGATAAACCGGTTATCCAATACATAATTGAAGAGGTTAAAAAATCAGGCATTAAGGAAATAATTTTTGTTACCAGCCCTGGTCAAAAAACTATTTTGAATTATTTCAAAAAATCTCCAGAATTGGAAAAAACACTTATAAAAAGAAAAAAAGATAAAATACTGAAAGAATTGAAAGATTTTGAAGAAATATTTGATGGGATTTCTTTTTCTTATGTCGTACAAAAAAAACCTCTTGGCGATGGCCACGCTCTTTTACAGGCGGCGAAGAAAATAAATGGAGAATCAGTTGCTGTTTCATTCGGCGACGATGTTGTTGACTCAGAAGAGCCTGCTATATTACAGCTTATTAACATTTTTAAAACATGCAATGCGCCTGTAGTGGCTTTAAAACAGTTACCAATAGAAAAAGTTCCTGCCTACGGAGTTGTGGCTGTTGAAAAAATTGCCAACCATCTGTATAAAATTAAAAAAATAATAGAAAAACCGGAACCGTCAGAAGTTCCATCTAATCTTGTAATTGTAGGGAAATATGTTTTAACCCCTGAAGTTTTCAAATACCTTAAAAAAGCAACTCCTTCAAAAAAAGGAGAGATAATTTTAGCTGAAGTTTTTGATAAAATGCTTTCTGAAGGAAAAATTATTTATGGATGTGAATTAAAAGGCGAGTGGTTGGAGTGCGGAGACAAATTAAAATGGTTAAAATCTTTTTTCTATTTAGCGCTGAAAGACCCAAGATTCAAGGATGAGCTTAAACAATATTTAAAAACAATAAAGCATTAATTTAAATTTTTGTTTTTAAAACAATGCTGTTTCTGGCATTGTTTTATTTTGTATGGATTTGTTGTAAAATAATACAATATGCCAGGTAGTGAAAATTCGACTAAGATTATGTTCTCTTATGTTTATATTTTAGAGAGTTTAAAGAATAAAAGGTTATATATTGGTTATACAAATGATTTGAGAAAAAGATTAAAAGAACATAATCACGGATTGAATTTTTCAACGAAACCATATATACCTTGGCAATTGATACATTACGAAGCATATCTGAACGAGAAAGATGCAAAACGCAGAGAAAAATATCTAAAAACTAATCAAGGAAGTCGATTATTAAAACGTATGTTGAAAGAATATTTTTATTCTAACAAGTTTAAATAGTCGAATTTCTACTACCTGGTATGATATACGACTTAATCATTATTGGCGGAGGACCGGCTGGCATTACGGCTGGCATTTACGCTGGCAGACAGCGGATGAAAACTCTTTTGGTTACAAAAGAGTTTGGCGGGCAGATGGCTAAAAAAGCCACAGAGGTCTGCAATTATCCGGGCTTTGAAAGAATTTCAGGGATGGAGCTTATAGATAAATTTGTTGAACATTTAGAACATCAGGAATCTGTTGAAATAAAATTTTCCCAAGCAGAAAAAATTGAAAAGGAGAATGATATTTTTATAATTACAACCACAGAAAATGAAAAAATTCAAAGTAAGACAGTTATTGTATCTACTGGAGCTGATCCAAGGCCATTGGAAGCCATAGGAGAAAAGGAATTTATCGGTAAAGGAGTCAGTTATTGCGTTACTTGCGACGGGCCTATATTTAAAAATAAAACAATAGCGATAATCGGCGGAGGGAATGCCGGGCTTGAAGCTGCTCTGTTTATGACAAATTATGCCAATAATATTTATGTTTTGGAATTCGGGCCGGAAATAAAAGCAGATGAAGAAAACCAGAAAGATGTTAAAAATTCTGATAAAATTGAAGTTATTACAAATGCTGCTGTGAAAGAAATTAAAGGAGATGCTATGGTTAATTCCTTGATTTATCAGGATAATGTTTCCAAAGAAAATAAGACTTTGGAAGTTCAGGGAGTTTTTATAGAAATTGGGAGCCAACCTGCAACAGCTTTAGCAAAAGGCTTAGTTGATTTTACTAAAAGAGATGAAATAGTGGTTGAATCAGAAACATTTATGACAAAAACGCCAGGTCTTTTTGCAGCCGGAGACAATAATTCAGGTCCATACAAACAAATTGTCACAGCCGCCGGCGAAGGATGTAAAACAGCTTTGGCAGCATACGACTATCTAAGAAAAACAAAATAAATAATTTATGCCACGAAATCCAGATATTAAAGAACTATCTTCAGATGAGCCATCTTCACCGACGTATATGAAGGGGGTGAAAGAGATGGAAGAAACAGGAGTTTCTTTACCCGTTGATGTAAGAAAACAAGAACTAAGAAAAGTTTTTAGCGAGTTAGTTATATCCAAAGGAGAAGGAAAAGATAAAGAATCAGTTAATTTTACACCAGAAGAAATTGAAGCGATCATTGGCAACGAAAGGGTTCAAACATATTTTCCGGAAACACTACATTCTATTTTAGGTGGTCGTTTTTTGAAAAATGTTGATAATTTAGAGATATCTTTATTGGATTGGAAACAGGCTACTCTAAAAAGCCCTCAACTCTTTGGCCAAAAACCGGAGACCATTAATATGAATGTTGAAGAATCCAGCCAGCTACTTGGACTGACAAAAGAACAGTTTGTTCAGGCAGCCCTGAAAAAACCACAACTTTTTTCCCGAAGTCCGGAAACCCTTAATAGAAATGTTGAAGAAATTAGTGAAAGGTTTAAGCTAATAAAGAAACAATTTGTCCATGCTGCCTTGAGAACTCCTCAACTCTTTGGCCAAAAACCGGAGACCATTAATATGAATGTTGAAGAATCCAGCCAGCTACTTGGACTGACAAAAGAACAGTTTATTCAGGCAGCCCTAAAACAACCTCAACTTTTTATCCAAAAACCGGAGACCATTAATATGAATGTTGAAGAATCCAGCCAGCTACTTGGACTGACAAAAGAACAGTTTATTCAGGCAGCCCTAAAACAACCTCAAATTTTTATCCAAAAACCGGAAACCATTAATATGAATGTTGAAGAATCCAGCCAGCTACTTGGACTGACAAAAGAACAGTTTACTTTAGCTGCCCTAAAAGATTCATCACTTTTTTATAAAAGACCAGAGACCATCAATAGGAACGCCGAAGAGATTAGCCAAAAATTAGGTTTAATGAAAGAACAGTTTACTTTAGCTGCCCTGAAAAATCCATCACTTTTTTCTAGTAATCCGGAAACAATTAGTAATAATTTTAAAATATTAAAAAAATTATTTTCAATCGGCAATACAAACATTTTGAAAATGCCAGTTCTTTTAACTTATGCTCCTGAAAGAATTATGTCCTTTTATATTATACAAAAGATAATCAGTAAAAAAATATCTTTTTTACATTCCGTTACAAAAAATCCATTAAGATTAGCTGAAAATGAACTTTCTGCTGAAGATTATAAAAAGTTTGAATTGTGCTATAATTATTTAAGTGCATTATCAAGAAAAATGAGGGCGAGAAAAAAAGAGCCGGAAGAAAAATCTAAATTTTATGATGATATGGTTAATTTTGTGGAACGATTTTTTGGCAAGCCAAATGAACCTATAGATAGGGAACAAATTAGTGCGTTTGAAAAACATATTAAAAAACATTTAAAAATTAAAGAATAAATTTTTTAATAAATGAGCAAGATTAAGAGCATAACAGCCAGAGAAATTAAGGATTCACGCGGGAATCCGACAGTTGAAGTTGAATTGAAAACAGATAAGGGTAAATTCGTCGCTTCCGTGGCATCTGGCGCTTCTACCGGAAAAAACGAGGCATTAGAATTGCGGGATGCAGATGGAAAAGGAGTTTCTCATGCTATAAAGAATGTAAATGAAATTATTGCACCAAAACTTATAGATAAAGACGTATTAAATCAAAAGGAGATAGATGAGTTAATGATTACTTTGGATGGAACGGAAAATAAATCAAAATTAGGAGCAAATGCTATTTTAGCGGTTTCAATGGCTGTTTGCCGGGCTGGCGCTGGTTCAAAAAAAGTTCCGTTATATCAGCATATAGCAGATTTATCTGGCCAGAAGCCGAATATAGTGCCCCTGCCGATGTTTAATATCTTGGAGGGCGGTACTCACGCGGATAATGAATTAGATATTCAAGAGTTTATAATAATTCCGCAAGAAAAAACATTAGCAGATAATTTAGTTTCGTGCAATAAGATTTTTCAAAATCTAAAAGAAAATATTGAAAAAAACTACCCTTCGGCAAGCTCAGGGCAGGTGAGACAAGTAGAATTGGGCGATGAAGGAGGTTTTGCACCAAAAATTTCCAAAACAGAACAGGCTTTATATCTTCTTAAAAGCGCGATAAGAGATGAGGATGTAAAAATTGCTTTAGATTGCGCGGCATCGCAGTTTTTTAAGGATGGAAAGTATAGTTTGGAAGGCGGAGAATTAACAAAAGCAGAACTTTTAGAATTTTACGAGGGTTTGATAAATAATTTTCCCATAATTTCAATTGAAGATCCTTTTGCAGAAGAAGATTGGCAGGGGTTTGAATCTATTGTGCGACAATTGGGCGATAAAATTATTATTGTGGGAGATGATTTGACAACAACAAATATCAAAAGGATTAAAGAAGCACATAATAAATTAGCTTGCAACGGAGTTATTTTAAAGGTAAATCAGATTGGAACTATTTCTGAAACAATTGAGGCTGGTAATTTGGCAAAATCATTTGGTTGGAAAACAATAGTGAGCCACAGAAGCGGGGAAACTATGGATGATTTCATTGCTGACCTGGCGGTTGGCATAGGAGCTGATTTTTTGAAAGCCGGCTCTCCCGCGAAACCGGAGAGAATGGTAAAATACAACCGTCTGCTACAAATTGAAAACGAGTTAAAAAAGTAACAACATCAGAATTATAATAAATAAACTCGTACCCTTCAAATAAAAAATATATAGAAGGCTATAAAGTACACCAGATTGTTAGAGATAGAACAAGAAATAAAACGATAACCGCATTGAAGTCGTTGAAATGATAATGAGCTTGCAACCTTCCTATTCAAAATCTATAGAAGGTTGTAAAATATAGTAGACTGTTAGAGATTGAAAATCAATTAAATAAAAAATAAAATGAGTAAAATTTATTTATTAAGGCATTTTAAATCCCAGTGGAATTTAGACGATAGGTTCGCTGGCTGGGTTGATAATCCTTTATCAGAGGAGGGGATAAAGGAATCAGAAAATATTGCCCAGCAATTTATTGGCTTTGATATGGACGTGATATATACCTCTCCGTTATCAAGAAATCATCAGACAGTTTGCCGAACATTAAGGTTAATTGGCAAAAAATATCCGCTTTTTATACATTTAGACAGCGGAAAAATGCAGAAATGGGGCAATTTTACTGATATCAGCGAAAATGATTTAACCACCTATGTTTCAGAAAAATTAAATGAAAGATATTATGGGGAATTGCAGGGTTTAAATAAACAAGATACAATTAAAAAATATGGAGAGGAACAAGTCCATCTATGGCGCAGGAGTTACAATATAGCTCCTCCGGGGGGAGAAAGCGAAAAAGATGTCTATAAAAGAACAGTTCCTTTTTATAAAAAATATATTGAGAAAGATTTAAAAACCGGAAAAAATGTTTTAGTGGTGGCATCTCATAATAGTTTGCGGGCTATAGTAAAGTATATTGAGAATATTTCTGATGAAAAAATTATTGATCTTGAATTACCGTTTGGAGCACTTATAAAATACAGCTTTGATGGGGAAAATTATTCACACTTGCAGTAATTATTTATATAATATAATATTGATATATATAAAATTTTCAATTTTAAATTTTAATTTTCATTAAATTTTATTAATTAAAATTAAAAATTAAAATTAGAAATTAAATTAATATGTATAATTTTAAAAATACATTGAACATGTTAAAAAACAAGTTCAAACATATAGATAGGAATACTATTCTTATCGGCATAGCAGTGGTTGCTATTATCATAACGGGTGTTTTGATTTTTGCCAACTCAAATCACGCTTTTACTTTCCCAACGATTTTTGGGATGTCAGACCAGCAGATTGGAAAGGCAGCAGTAGATTATATTAATAATAATCAGCTTTCACAAACTCCTGCTTCATTGGTAAGCGTTTCTGAAGAATCTGGATTGGTCAAAATAAAAATTGCAATTGGCTCGCAACAATTTGATTCTTATGTTACAAAAGACGGAAAATTGCTTTTCCCCAATACGCCGATTGATATGAACCCAAAAAAAACTAGCGCCCCTACAGACCAAAATGCAAGCGCCAATTCAAACAATACCCAAACATCTGTCACAAAATCAGATTCTCCAATACTTGAAGCATTTGTTGTTGCCCGCTGTCCATATGGACTCCAGATGCAAAGGGCGATGGCAGATGCAGTTAAAAATATGCCTTCGTTAGCGCAGTATATTAAAGTAAGATATTTAGGTTCTGTTTCTGGAAATACTATAACTTCTATGCACGGAGAAGCTGAGGCAAAAGAAAATTTAAGGCAAATTTGTATCAGGGAAGAACAACCAGTTAAATATTGGGATTATGTTAGTTGTCAGATGAAAGTAGCTGGGATAGAAACAAGCTGTGAACAGTCCATGGGCGTAGATTCAGCTAAATTAAGCGCCTGTACTTCAGACCCAAGCAAGGGAGTAGCTTATGCTAAAAAAGATTTTGATCTAAGTACTAAGTATAAAGCTGGAGGTTCGCCAACTTTAGTTTTGAATGGAACTACCATTTCAGAGTCTAAGTATGGTGGCAGATCATCAGATGGAGTTAAATCAATGGCTTGCGCCGGTTTTAATTCAGAACCAAGTTTTTGTTCTACAAAATTAAATACAACAGCGGCAGCAGCCTCTTTTTCATCAACTTATAGTTCTTCTACAAGTGCTAATAACAGTAATGCAGGATGCCAGTAAAACTAAAATGGTAAAAATATATTCCACACCGACGTGTGTATATTGTAAAACTTTGAAAGGGTATTTCAAAAAAAATGGAATTGAATTTGAGGACATTGATATATCAAAGGATGAAAAACAGCTTCAAAAAATGATAAAAGATTCAGGCCAGATGGGAGTACCGGTAGTTGATATAGATGGAGAAGTAATAACCGGTTTTGATAAGGAAAAAATAGATAAATTATTAAAAATTAACCCTGTTTAAATACATGATTAAAGTAGCCATCAATGGCCTTGGCCGAATAGGCCGTCAAGTTTTTAAAATTATTGAAGAATCGCATCCAGATTTGGAAATTGTGGCTATAAATGATCTGACAGATAATCAAACTCTCGCTCATCTTTTGAAATATGATTCAAACTACGGCAGATATGGAAAAGAAATTAGCGCAACTGAAGATTCAATTACGGTTGGAAGAAAGAAATATTTAGCCACAGCTGAAAAGGATCCTGAAAATTTGCCATGGAAAAAATTGGGTGTAGATATCGTTTTAGAGTGTACTGGATTTTATACAGATAGAGAGGGTGCTGGAAAACACATAAAGGCGGGAGCCAAGAAGGTTATAATATCTGCTCCATGTAAAGAAAAAGAAATTCCAGGATTTATTTTAGGGGTTAATGCAGAAAGTTTTGATCCAGATAAAGTTGATTTAATGGATATGGGATCATGCACAACAAACTGTTTAGCTCCGATTGCTAAAGTTTTAAATGATGAATTCGGAATTATTAAAGGATTTATGACAACAGTCCACAGCTATACAAATGACCAAAAAATCCTTGATTTGCCCCATAAAGATCTAAGACGTGCCAGAGCTGCGGCGTTAAATATAATTCCGACCTCAACAGGAGCTGCCAGAGCTATAGGTAAAATAATCCCGGAATTGGATGGAAAACTAGATGGAATTGCAATGAGGGTTCCTACTCCGACTGTTTCTGTTTTAGATTTAATCGTTGAAGTCAAAAAACCGACAACAAAAGAAGAAGTAAATCAGGCCTTTAAAAAGGCAGCTGCATCAAAAAACTTCAAAGGAATTTTAAGAGTGGAGGAAGAGCCATTAGTTTCAATGGATTTTAAAGGAGACACCTATTCAGCGATTGTGGATACAGAAGAAACAATGGCAAAAGATAATTTAGTAAAGGTTATTGGCTGGTATGATAATGAATGGGGATACTCTTGCCGACTGGCAGAATTTGCCGAGTTTGTAGGAAAGAAAATATAGTTTTCAATAATGAATCAATATCAAAAAGAAATAAAAAAGTTCTGTGATGAGCGAGAATGGGGTCAGTTCTTTGATCCAAAAGACTTGTTATTAGGAATTGTTGAAGAAGTGGGGGAATTAAGAAATATAGTAAAATGGCTGAAAACTAGGGAAGACAGTAATAAAGCGCTTATAAATAATAAAGATGAAGTTAAAGATGCGATTGGTGATATTTTTTGGTTTTTATCTTTATTAGCAAATTCAGCAGGTGTTGATATTGATGAGGCGATAAAATGGACGATAGAAGATAACAAAAAGAGATTTCTAGTTGAAAAAGTAAAAGGAAGACATACTAATGTCAAAGCTGGCGGCCACGATGGAAAATATAAAAAATAAAAATTAAAAAAGCTACCTGATAAAGGTGCTTTTTTGATTGATTAAAAAGTAGTATAATATATAAAATAGAAAATGCTTTTTCCTACTTTTGGTTTTTTTTATTTTTTTGCCGTAGTCATAATTTTAAATTGGTTTTTTAAAAAATGGCCGTTTTTTTGGCGGCTTTTTTTAGTTATAGCTAGTTACTATTTTTATTTTGTTTGGGATTTTAGGTTCTTATTTATTCTTGTCGGCGTTTCGATTTTTAATTTTTTTAGCTCTTTGGCCATTTTTAGAAATTTTTTTGGCAGAAAAAAGTTTTTTCTCTATCTGTCTGTAATCGTCAATCTTTCGGTTTTGGTATTATTTAAATATTATGAATTTTTCCGCGCTTCTTTTGAGTCGTTATTTTTCGGAATTGGTCTGCCAATAAATTTCCCGCTTTTAGAAATCATTTTGCCTGTAGGGTTATCTTTCTATATTTTAAGAGTAATTTCCTACAATGCCGATGTTTATTCCGGCAAAATTACCGAAATGCCGTTATTTTTGGATGTTTTGCTTTATGTCGCTTTTTTCCCACAGCTTTTAGCTGGGCCTATTATGAGAGCTCCGGAATTTTTAGCCCAGTTGAAAGATGGTGGGTCTAAAAAAATAGATAATTTATGGGAATCTTTTACTTATATTATTTTAGGATTATTTAAAAAAATAGTCATATCAAGCTATCTTGTATTAAATATTACTGATGATGTTTTTTCTGTTCCCCAAAATCACTCCCGTTTAGTTGTTTTGCTAGCAGTTTTCGCCTATTCCGTAGTAATTTATTTCGATTTTAGTGCATACAGCGATATGTCTATTGGTTTTGCCGGTTTACTGGGATTTAAGTCGCCCCTTAACTTTGACAGGCCGTATTTGTCTCAAAATCTGCAGGATTTTTGGAGAAGATGGCACATTACCTTATCTTCTTGGTTCAGGGATTATGTTTATATACCGCTTGGAGGGAATAAGAAAGGTCCGTTAGGGAAATATATAAATTTAATAATAGTGATGGTATTAGCCGGTTTATGGCATGGTGCGTCAATTAATTTCATTATTTGGGGTTTATTAAACGGATTGGGATTGGTAGCAGTTCATATTTATTATGATTATAAAAAGAGGAAAAATTTGTATAAGACTGAAAATAATAATCTTATTAAAAAGTTTTTTTGTTGGCTGACAACATTTATTTTCATTTCTTTTGCTTGGATATTTTTTAGATCAAACACTGTAGGGGACGCTTTTGTATTGATTAAAACTATTTTTAATCCATTGAAAACGGCAGAGCCGATTCAGCTTTATGTTATTTTGATGACACTTGTAGGTTTTTTATTTTTTATTTTTGAGAAACAGATTTTTCAGGGATTTAAATTTATACAGGAGAAAATGCCAATTTTCCTAACAGTTATATTTATAATCTTTATTGTAATATTGATATTTAAAATGAGTCCTGACACAATACCTTCATTTATTTACTTTGGTTTTTAAAACGTAAAAACATGAGCCAATTAACTGTTGAAAAATATAATTTTATCGCCATAAGGGTAGCCATAATAATTTTTATTTTGATTATAATTGTTGTGCCTTTTTATGAATCAAAAAAAATAATAATATGGCAGGCGCAAAGCGAAGGTCAGGGATATAATATATTCAGCAGTTTTGTTTTGCAGTACGCTATTTTTTCAGAGGAAATAAAGAAAGAAACTGGATTGGATTTATTTTTTAATGAAGAATATAATTTTTGGTCAAAAATTAAAGAATCTCCGATTATTTTCCAACAAAATCCTGTTCCAGAAAAAGAAAATATACAACAAGATGAAGATCAAATTAAAACTTTTATAGAGATTGTAAAAAAGGACGCTATTTTTAATCAAGCATACAATTTTTGGCTGGGTATTCAGAAAAGGAATGAGGAGGCAAAAGAAGAACAATTTAAAAAATTAACCTCTCTTTTAGCAGATACCATAAAAAAACAGACGAGGTTCGATATATCTTTATTTACCGAGTTAAAGCCAGTGTTGGAAATAAATAATCAAACAGATGAAATCCAAATAAATGATAATCCGGAGAAACCAAAAGGATACCCCAAACAAAATAATTTAGCAGTACCACAAAATAATTTAGTCGGAACAAAAGTGAATAATTTAAATGCCCTTAATTATCTAATAGTAGGAGATTCTTTTATGGCTATTGGCGGCGGACTGGGAGACGTGGTTGAAAAAGCAGTATTAAGTTATGGAAATACAACAGTTGACAGATATGGAGTGGTTTCCAGTGGACTTTCCCGTCCTGATTATTTTGATTGGAATTCAGAAATCAGGAAATTGATTTTTGAATATAAACCGAATATAATTATTGTTATGTTCGGCGCTAATGATAACCAAAACTTAACAGATAAAAAAGGGAATATAATAGCTAAATATGGCGGGCAGGACTGGACTAGCGAATATGCAAAAAGGGTAGATGATATACTTGATGTTTTGAAAGAAAACAACATTAATGTTTTTTGGGCAGGTCTTCCTATAATGCGGGATAAGTGGTTTTCTGGCTGTGTCGAAAATTTGAATCTGATTTACGAAAATGAGTGCCAAAAATATCAGAATGCTTATTTTATTTCCACCTGGAGAACATTGGCTGATGATAAAGGGAACTATTCTGCTTACTTGAAAGATAAAGAAGGGAAAAATAAGTTAGCCCGTATAAGAGACGGAATCCATTTGACATATTTTGGTGGAGCATTAGTCACAGAAGAAATTTCCAATAAAATAGCAGAGGTTTTAAATCAAAAATTGTCGTTATTATTAATAAAAACAGCTACGATTGTTTCAAAATGATTATTTCGGAACGATTTGTATACTCAGCCAGTCTTTTATATAAGATTTTAAAAAGGTATAATAAAATATATGAATCAAAAAATTACAGTAGAAGTTTCGGCTCGGCATATCCATTTATCGCAAATAGATTTGGATGCGCTTTTTGGTATAGGCCACGAACTCAAAAAAATAAAACAGCTCTCACAGCCATCTGATTTTGCATGCGAAGAAACAGTGGATATTCAATTTGGTTCTAAAAAAATTGAAAAGGTAAGGGTAGTGGGTCCTATAAGAGGGCAAACGCAAGTTGAAATATCTTTGACAGATGCTGTTGGCTCAGGATTAATGCCCCCAGTGAGGTTATCAGGCAACTTACAGGGATCTTCGGGTGTTATTTTACAAGGTCCTGCCGGGCAAGTTGAATTAAAGGAGGGCCTTATTATTGCTCAGCGCCATCTTCATTGCGCAACAGACGAGGCAAAAAAAATAGGGTTGAAAACTGGAGATATTATTTCTGTAAAAATCGAAGGGGAAAGGCCGGTTATTTTTGGAAAAGTTATTGTGAGGGTGAGAGATGGTTATAAACTTTGTTTATGTATAGACACAGATGAGGGAAATGCAGCCGGAATAAATAAAATTGGACAGGGAACAATTATATAAAATGATATTAGTTTTAAATTGCGGTTCACAATCGATCAAATGGAAAGTTTTTAGTAAAGATTTAAAAGTTGCCAAAGAAGGCAAATGTATTGTTTTAGATCAAAATTCTTTTCAGAAATCATTGGAAGATGAGTTAAGAAAAGTAAATGGATTGGAAATCAATGTAATCGGCCATAGAGTAGTGCATTCGGGAGGAATTTTAAAAAGTCCTTTAAAAATAACAGAAGAAAATTTGCAACAATTGGAAAAAATAAATCATTTGGCGCCGTTGCATAATCCCTTTAATATTTTGGGTATCAAATCCTGTCAGGAAATTTTTACAAATATTCCTCAATTTGCATTTTTTGATACGGAATTTTTTTCTGATTTACCGGAAAAATCTTATATTTATGCCTTGCCGGAAAACATTGTAAAAGAGTTCGGATTCAGGCGCTATGGATTTCATGGAATTTCTCACGAATATATTGCAAAAAAGGCAACCGGAGAAAAATTTGATAAATTAAAAATAATCGCTTGCCATCTTGGCGGAGGATCAAGTATTACAGCAATAAAAGATGGCAAGGCTATAGATACTTCAATGGGTTTTACACCGATGGAGGGATTAGTTATGATGACAAGGTCTGGAAATTTAGATGCAGGAATTGTTTTAGAGTTGGCAAAGGAATTTTCTGCAGATAGAACAAAAGAAATTTTAAATAATGACTCCGGCTTGAAGGGGATTTGCGGGGAAAGCGAAATGCTGAAAGTTTTGGAAAAAGCAGATGAAGGAAACAAAAAAGCGGCATTGGCATTGGATATCTTTATATATTCAATACAAAAATATATCGGAGCTTATTATACAATTTTAGGAGGTTGCGATCTTTTGGTTTTTACCGGAGCAATCGGTTTTGGTTCTGAAAAAATAAGGAATATGATTTGCAAAGATTTAAATATTTTAAAGAAAACAAAAGTACTGGCAATTGAAACAGATGAAGAATTAGCAATTGCCGAAAAAGTAGATAAAATAATTAAATAATTTTAAAATAATTTTATGGAAGAAAAATCTCAAAAAAATATTTTATGGTTTAACGAAGTCGGGATAAAAGATGTTCCGTTAGTCGGCGGGAAAAATGGATCTTTGGGGGAAATGTATACCAATTTAACTTCAAAGGGCGTCGATGTGCCTTATGGTTTTGCATTAACAGCTAATTTTTATTGGAAATTTATAAATGCAAACGGATTGGATAAGATATTTGCAGAATCTTTTAAGGGATTAGATTCAAAGAATTTAAAAACCATTCAGAAAGCAGGCAGAAAAGTGAGAGAGGCGATTGCAACAGCTAACTTCCCAGATGATTTAAAGAAAGAATTAGTCCTTGCATATTCTGAACTGTCTAAAAAATATAATACAGAAAATGCAGATGTTGCGGTAAGGACTTCCGGCGTTGCAGAAGATATGCCCAATGCTTCTTTTGCCGGACAATTTGAGACATATTTGAATATTGTGGGACAGGAAAGCCTTTTTGACGCAGTTAAAAAATGCTTTATATCTTTTTTTACAGACAGGGCAATTTTTTATAGGGAAGAAATGAAACTTGACCAATTGAAAACCGGATTGTCTGTTGGCGTCCAGAAAATGGTCAGGTCTGATTTAGGAGCATCAGGCATTATGTTTTCCTGCGACACTGAATCCGGATTTGGAGATGTTGTTTTGATTAATGCAAGCTATGGCTTAGGAGAAAATATTGTGCAGGGACAGGTTGAACCAGATCAATATTATGTTTTTGAAACAACTCTGAAAAAAGGATTTAAGCCTATAATAGAGAAAAAAATCGGCAAGAAAGAAATAAAAATGATTTATACTGATAATCCCAAAATGCCGACAAAAAATATTGTTACCCCAAAGGCAGAAAGG
>Ga0209777_10002912_pt1 | contig 21796 bp, 17 predicted proteins | sample FrelakmetHBP12HB_FD_187147 | JGI IMG/M metagenome (GOLD analysis project Ga0209777, IMG submission 187147) | Freshwater lake sediment microbial communities from the University of Notre Dame, USA, for methane emissions studies -HBP12 HB (SPAdes)... | ecosystem: Environmental > Aquatic >...
CGATCTGAAGAGCCGCGACGAACCCGGCGCGGCTCTTCGGCCTCTATCCGCGGAAGGGCGCGATCGCGCCGGGCTCCGACGCCGACGTCGTGGTATGGAATCCGCAGCGCGAGATCACCTGGAGCGCGTCGACGCACCACATGCGCGTGGACTACAACCCGTACGAGGGCCGCCTCGTCAAAGGGGCGCCCGACCTGGTCCTCTCTCGCGGGCGCCCCGTGATCGACGGCGGGAAGTTCGTCGGCCGCGCGGGCGCCGGGCGGTTCCTCAAGCGGGCGGCGCGGTAGGGCCAACCAGGGAGCATAGTCCCGCGAGCCGCTGAACCCCGATCAGGGGCTGGCGACGGCGACCGGCGTGAGGATAGCCTGGCGGCTCTCGGCGCCGTCACCCAGCTGGAAGTAGATGTTGCTGCCCCAACAGTAGGCCGCCCCGGCACTCGTCAGGCCGCAGGTGTGAGCCCCTCCCAATGCCAGGCTCGTCAGCAGGAGCCCGCCCTTGACCGCCACTGGCGTGGAGCGATCCGTAGTCGAGCTGTCACCCAGCACCCCGTCGTTGCCGCCCCAGCAGTAGGCGACTCCGCCGCTCGTCAGACCGCAGCTCCGAGAGTTGCCCGCGATCAGGCTCGCGAACGTCAAGCCGCCTGACACCGTCACCGGCGTGTTGCTGTACGGAGGAGAGAAACCGACGCCCAGCTCGCCCTGGTTGTTGTCGCCCCAACAGTAGGCGATGCCACCGGTCGTCAGGCCGCACGCGTGGTCCCCGCCAGCGCTAAGGCTCACGAAGGTGAGTCCTCCTGCCACGGCGACCGGCGTCGGGTGCTTTAGGAATGTCGAGACGGTTGAGCTGTCCCCTAACTGGCCTACATTGTCGGCGCCCCAGCAGTAGGCGGCCCCACTGGTCGTGAGTCCGCAGGCAAAGAGGCCCCCCGCGGCCAGGCTTACGAAAGTGAGGCCCCCCGTCACGGCCACCGGCGTGGAGCGGTCCGTGCTTGAGCCATCGCCGAGCTGCCCGGCGCCGTTCTCGCCCCAACAGTACGCCGCTCCGCTGCTGGTCAGGCCGCAGGCATGCCAGTTGTGCGATGTTACGCTGACGAAGGTGAGTCCGCCTGCCACGGCCACCGGCGTCGCGTTGTCGGTGGTCGAGCCATCGGCCAACTGTCCAAGGAAGTTGCGCCCCCAGCAGTAGGCTGCGCCGCTACCCACCAGCCCGCAGGTGTAGTCCTCGCCTGCCGCCAGGCTGGTGAACGTGAGCCCGCCCGCCACGGCCACCGGCCAGGCGCGATTCAGGGTCGAGCCGTCGCCCAGCTCGCCGTAGCCGTCGTCACCCCAGCAGTACGCCGCGCCACCGGTCGTTACGCCGCAGGTGTGGATGTCCCCCGCTGTCACGCTCGCGAACGTGAGCCCCCCCACCACAGCCACGGGCGTCAGCGCAATGATCTCCTTTGGGAGGCCGTCGCCCAGCTCGCCCGACCCATCCGAGCCCCAGCAGTAGGCGGCCCCCGAGGTCGTCACGCCGCACGTGTGCCCCGAGCCCGCCGTCACGCTGGCGAACGTCAGCCCGCCCCGGACGGCTACCGGCGCCGTCCGGAAGGTGTTCATGGCGCTGTCGCCCAGCGCGCCAGCGCCGTCCGCCCCCCAGCAGTAGGCGGCGCCGCTGCTGGTCACGCCGCAGTTGTGGACACTGCCGGCGTCCAGGCTGTCAAAGGTGAGCCCGCCCACCACCGGCCGGGGCGTAGGCATGGTCCAGGTGGTGGAATCCGCCGAGCCGTCGCCAAGCCGACCGTCGGTGTTCATACCCCAGCAGTAGGCGACCCCGACGGTCGTCAAGCCGCAGGTGTAGTTGCTGCCTGCGGTCACGCTCCGGAAACTCAGCCCCCCCGCGACGGCGACGGGCGTGGTGTGATAGGCGGCACCCGAGCCGTCACCGCCCTCCCCCCAGTCGTTCTCCCCCCAGCAGTAGGCGGCCCCGCTGGTCGTCACCCCGCAGGTCTGCCCGCCGCCCACGGTCAGGCTCCTGAACGTGAGCCCGCCCGCCACCGCCACCGGCGCGGCGCGATCCGTCAGCGTGCCGTCGCCCAGGGCGCCCCAGTAGTTGCTCCCCCAGCAGTACGCCGCCCCGCTGATCGTCACGCCGCAGGTGTGGTAGCCGCCGGCGACGAGACTTCGGAACTTGAGACCACCGGCCACGGCCGTCGGCATCGGGTGGCCAAGGTCAACCGAGCCTATGCCCAGCTGCCCATAGTAGTTGTCGCCCCAGCAGTAGGCGGCGCCCGCGGGCGTCACGCCGCAGGTCTGGGCGCCGCCCTGGACCAGGCTGGCGAACGTCAGAGCGCCCACGACCGGCACGGGCGTGGGGCGGTTGGTGGTGGTGCCGTCGCCGAGTTGGCCGCTGCTGTTGTCGCCCCAGCAGTACGCGACCCCGCTGGTCGTCAGGCCGCACGTCTGGTCCCCTCCCGCGGTCAGGCTGGCCCAGGTGCCCGACCGTGTCGATAGGCGGGGGCTGGTCGCTTCGGAGCACGCCGCGACCACCGCCGCAGTCAGCAGCGGCCGGAGAAGGCGGAGGCCAGTGTGCAACATCGAGCCCCCGCGGGGGTGTCGTTCCCGCGCCCGCCTAGCGCACGGCGCCACGTCCACGCCGAGGCGATGCGCCGGACAGGACCGGCTTAGCTCGACGCTCGGCTTCATGGCAAACACCGGCCCGCGTGCGCTCGCCCCACAGCGCCCAGCACCAGGGTCGCCGCCACGTCGACGTGGAGTCGGAGGGCCCGTCGCGCCTCGGGCGGTCGCCAGGCTGGGCGCGAGCCGCGGGGCTCGCGTCCAGCCGCAGGCGACACAGCTGAGCCGTCTACTTCACGGGCTAGATCCGGCACACAGGAGCCGAGGAGGACACTGTTACGTATGGCGAATCCCAGCCATGCCGGCCCCGCGCATCAGTCGCCACCACCTTTATCCACGACGATACCCACAAGGAATCGGTGACGTCCTGCGCCAACCATCCCCAAGGGTACCACTCGAAGCTGAGGGGAAGCACACCCCCACTGGGATTCGATTGCCACAGGCAAGGCGCGTTCGGTCGCACTCTGCTGGGACCCGATATCGACACCGTCGGCGGGGGGTCGTTGTGGTAGGCGATGAAGCGGTCGACGCCGTTGCCTCCCAGCCCGAAATAGCAGGAGGGACCGACACCAGAGGTGACGGTGTCGACGAAGTGGAGGGCTCCAGGCAGTAGCTGGTAACCCGTCGTGTCATAGAGCGCGACCCACCAATACGAGACCCCGAGTTGCGGGTATTGGTCGCACGAGGTGACGCTGTCCACGTCGATGGCGGCTGCGTCGGCGATGGCGAACGATCCCAGAATGGAGTCTACCTTGAGCGAATCCACATACGAGGATCCATTGTGCCAATACTGGGTCTTGATTTTCCAGTTGCACCTGACTCCAGCGCGACCGGTGAAGCAGTTGCTCGCGACCATGCTACCGAAGACAGTGTCCCCCACGTTCGGGCTGATCTGTGTGTTGCTGTACCAGCAGGTCGTTCCCCTGCAGTACCAGCTCGCTGCCGTCCAGTACGACCCGCCGAAAAGGCCATTATTCCCGTACTGGAGGGCAGGCATCAGGACGGAACTCGTCGCATCGTACTCGAGCCCTGGGAAGGTGTAGTAGACCGTTCCCGTGGGGTAGGACCCGACCGGTGCGGCTGGAACCGCCCAGTAGGCGGTCAACTTCGTGAACCGATCGGGGCTGAGCAGCGAATCCCAGGCCCACTCGACCCGGCTCGTGTTATTGCTGAACTCCAGGGGGCTCACCTGGCCGGCGTTGTGGGCCGACAAGTTGGGGTACGCCGGATACTGGCAGGTGGGGAGCTGATAGGTGCTCCCGTCCGCGCGCGTCACCACGCCGCCGCTGTCCACACGCGCGCCATCCGGGATCGCGTGCACGCACGACCGATGATACCGCCCGGCCGGTGTCGGCACGTAGTCGCCCGCTGCTGCCGCGAGCGCCACCGCCGGCCGACTGCCGCCCAGCGTTCGCGCTGCGGTGGACGCCGGTTGTTCCGTGCAGGCGGCGACCATGACCAGCGCGGCGATGCTGAAGCAGACCCGTTTCATCTGTGACCTCCTCCGCTTGGGAAGCGAGGCCCACCCTGGGCTGTGTGTCCGGGAGGAGCCCGGCTGTCAATATGGGGAGGCAGCGTCAGCCGAGCGTGAGGGGACAACGGGACTCGGCTTTCATGGGTGTCCAGGCGCGCCCAGCGAAGGAGTCGGGATTGTAGTTCGGCGCGGTCCCCTACTGCTAGAACTACAACATCGAGCGGTCACACACCGTGCTGCGGGGGCAGCGATGAGGGTCGACAGTTGACAGGATCTTGGAGTCTTCTCTCGTCCAACCACACGTCGGCCGCGCAGCGCCGAGCACGCTGAAGTGATCGCGACACGAACCTGAACAGGACTCACGCGGTCAAGCGTTGTAGGCCGTGCTCCTACCTCCCCCGAATTGCGCTCCACCTGAGCACGCCGTCCGGGTCCGCGGCCCGAAGCTGGAACGCCCAGGCGCCGTCCAGGTTCGCCACCCTCAGCAGCGCCCAGTTCCAGCCCTTCCGGAGATCCACCGGGACCGCGACGTCGTCCGGCTCCGACGTGTGCCGTCCCTGCCGCTCGGAGACCTTCGCGCCGTTCACCCAGAGCACATGAGCATCGTCGGCGCCGACGAGCGGCCCGACCTGGTCCTTTCTCGCGGGCGCCCGGTGATCGACGGCGGGAAGTTCGTCGGCCGCGCGGGCGCCGGGACCTTCCTGAAGCGGGCGGCGCGGTAGGAACGAGGCGGACTGGGGGCGATTCCGAGCGTCGGCCTGGGGATCGGGCCGGCGGCTCCGCTTGACGTCTGCCTGACGGGTCATGCAGATGTTTCGGGAAGCCACACTCCGAGCGAGCCATGCACTGCTCCGTGTACGTCCCGGGTCTCATCGGCCGATTCTCCCGCCGCAGTTCGCTTCGGTCGTTCCTCGCCGTCGTCGTGGGCAGCACCACCCTTGGTGCCTGCATGAGGTGGCAACACGCCCCCGGCACCGTGCAGGACCTGGTGGCCCAGAAGCCGGCGTTCATCCGCGTCCACACTCGTGCCAGCCAGGCAGAACGACTGGGGAACCCGTCCGTCCGTGCCGAGAACACACTTGACCTCTACACCCCGTGGATCGCCGGAGATTCTCTGGGCGGGTACGGGACTGAGGACCAAGCCTCGACACACCGGATTTCCGTGGCGCTGGCCGATGTCACGGCGGTGGACTTGGAGCAGTTCTCGGCCGGGCGAACACTGCTGCTCGTGACCGCACTCGGTGCGACCACGCTCCTGATCATTGCGGCCGCAGACAGAGACAGATCGAATACGTCTGGTTCCGGGTCCGGGCAGTTCTGCACCGGACGCTGCGAGTCGTGCCCGTTCGTGTACAGCTGGGACGGCACCGGGTGGCGCCTCGCTTCCGGGACCTTCGGCGGCGCGATCGCGCGCACCCTCACGCGCACCGTCGCAGACAATCTCGACGCCGTGGTGCCGGAGCGCGGCGTCGTGCGACTCAAGGTCACCAACGAACTCGACGAGACAGACCACCTGGATGCGCTCGCCGTGCTGGCCGTGGACCACGCGCCCGGCGTGGCGGTGGCGGCCGATCCGGCGGGCGGCCTGCACACGATCAGCTCGCTCGAGCCGCCGGTCACGGCCACCGACTTCCGTGGCGCGGACGCGCTCGCGCGGGTGCGCGATGCGGATGGGTGGAGCTGGGAGTCGAGCTTCGCCGGTCGTGATACCTCCCGGGTGGCGGACCTGCGCGACGGGCTGCAGCTCGCCTTCGTGCGTCCGCATGGCGCGCGGCGGGCGCACCTCGTGGTGGACGCGAGCAACACCCCCTGGGCCGTGCATCTCCTCGCCGCGTTCATCAGCGCGCACGGGGCGGGAACGGACGCCTGGTACGACTCGCTGAACGCCCAGCCGGCGCTGGCGCAGGCGTTCGCGCTCCGCCTGGCGGGGGAAGGATTCCTCGCCGCGTCCGTGCGGACGCAGTCGGGCTGGGCACCCGCGGGTCTCGTGTGGGAGGTCGGCCCGGAGCTGGCGCGGCGCCAGGTGCTGGAGCTGAACCTCTCGGCAGTCGTGGGTGACACCGTCATGGTGCGTCTCGAATCGGCGCCGGCCCTGTGGCTGGTGGACCGCGTGGCCATGGACTTCACCGCCGATGGGCCCCTCACGGTCCACGAGCTGCCGCTGGTTTCGGCGCGCGATCGGACCGGGAGGGATGTGGCGCGGTTGATCGCGACCGCGGACGGGCTCGACTACGTGATGGAGCCCGGCGACACCGCGGAGGTGAGCTTCCGCGTGCCTGCGCTCGAAGCGGGGATGGGCCGCAGCTTCCTGCTACGGTCCTCGGGGTGGTATCGGATCCACGTTCCGTCGGAGGGCACGCCGGACGTCGCGCTGCTCGATGCCGTCATGCATCAGCCGCTGGGGGTCTCGCGCACGTCGGTGGCCGGTCTCAACGCCGCGCTCGCACGATTGACGGAACCGGGCCACGGCGAGCCGCCGCAGTAGCGGGCGAACCAGCGGCAAGCTCCCAGCTTGACCCCGGCGTGACCCTGAACGGGGCTCCGGGGGGGGCAAGCCGGCAATTCGCAATCCTACCTCCGCTGGACAGCGCTCCACCTGAGCACGCCATCCGGGTCCGCGGCCCTGAGCTGGAACGCCCAGCCGCCGTCCAGGTTCGCCACCTTCAGCAGCACGCGGTTCCAGCCCTTCTTCAACTCCACCGGCACCACAACGTCGTCCGGATCCGACGTGTGCCGCCCCTGCCGCTCCGAGACCTTCGCGCCGTTGACCCACAACACGTGCCCGTCGTCCGCGCCGAGCAGCAGCTGGACGTGGCGCGCCGCCGGTGAGAAGAGGAACGCTTCGCCGTAGGCCAGGACCCAGTCCGACGGCTTGTAGATGCGCGTGAGATAGACGCGGCCGTCCGCGGCCGCCGTCACGCGGCGCCAGCGGAGCGGCACGCGACCCACTCCGCCGTAGCGCGCCGCGAGGTCGGGGTTCTTCTCCGGTCCGAGGACCGCATCCAGCGCCGGACTGATCTCCTTCCCGGTCACCTTCGGGCTGGCGAACGGGCCGACCACGTTCCACTCCATCGCCCAGCGCCGCAGCGGCCGCGCCTCCACGGCCGCGGGCAGATGATGCCCGCGAATCGTGATGCGCAGGCTGTCGCGCCCCGCCACGTCGCCGAGGCTGACGGGGGCGATGAGCGTGCCGCCTTCGCTGGCCGCAAGCCGGACTTCGCGCGCGGTGCCGCCCGCGACGCTGAAGGTCGTGCGTGCGCTGTCGGGTCCGCCGATCGGATATACGACCACCGCATACCGGTCGGGACGCGGTACGTCGAGCGCCACCGTCATTGCGCCGCCGCGAACGGCGGCGTGCGACGAGTCGAGCATCGTGGCGTCGGGAGGGATGATCACCGCGGGCACGCGTCGCTCGTCGGGGGAGGGAAGGGCCGGGAGCGGAGTGTGCGGCTCGGTCTGATACCAGTAGCCCATCGTCGCGTAGTCGGCGACCTCGGTGTTCTCCGTCCCGTGCTCGATCTCGACCTTGATCGAGCGGTAGAAGGGCACGCGGTCCGCGATGTGGAAGCGGTAGGCGGCGATCCTGCCGAGCGTGTCGTTCTTGATGATCAGCCCGTGGAACGGCCCCGCGTACGGGCCCTCGTCGAAGTACCAGCCGCTGTTGAAATAGTCCTCCGTCCCGGTGCCCATGCCCCGCTTCTCGCCGTCGATCGTGAAGATCTCGTCCCCCTCGAGGAAGCCGAGGTTCTTCGCGGCACTCTGGACGTTGTAGGACGTGCCGACGAACCAGCCTCGGCCGTGGGCTTCCATGATCAGGTGCGGCGCCTTGGCCGTGGTCCGGGGATCGCGGTGCCACCAGGCGTGGAAGGTCGCGACGTCGCGCGGGAGGCTGAGCCCGGTCACGAGGTCGATGTTGTAGTAGAACGCGTCGATCGGCTTGCCGGTGCCGTTCAGGGCGACGATGCGCGCGTGACGCCGGAACGGCATCGGGAAGTAGCAGTAGAAGCCGCCGCTCGACTCGCCCAGCAGGAGCGACGTCCAGTGCTTCTTCGCGAAGCCGTCGCCGAAGAAGTCGCCGAGCGGCGCCTCGACCGACGGGCTCTTCTCGCCGTCCCAGTACATCTTGAGCGCGATGCGCCGCAGGTAGTCGCGATCGGGGCTCGCCACCGTGATCCACAGGCGGCGCACCTCGCCCGAGCCGGCCACGTCGAGCAGCACCGCGCTATCGCCCTTCGCGATCTCGAGGTAGTCGTGGTTCCCGCCGGTGGTGTCGGTCGAGGAGACGTGCAGGAACCGCCCGCCGGTCCCGGCGAGCAGGTCCGCGAACGGGCTGCGGGAGGGCGTCTGCTCGCAGGCGGTGAGGACGAGGAGACAGGCGGTGGCGGACAGAACGGCGCTGGTTCTCATCGCGGAACTCCGGTCAGTGGTCGCCGGAGAGCTTGGCAACGTCCTCCGGCGTGTCGATGTCCACGGCTCCCTGCTCGAACGGAATGCGGGCGACCCGGGGCAAATGGTGTTCGAGGATCCGCTTCGCGCCCTGGTCGTGCTCCAGGGCGCGCAGCTCGGCGAAGAGCGCGCGGCCCAACAGCGCCGGCACGCCGACCGTCCCGGCGTACGCGCAGGCGACCGCCACGGGGCGCATCTCCCGGTATGCTGCGACCATCTGCTTGAGCAGCATGGACGTGACGTGCGGCTGGTCGCACATCATGATCAGCACGGCGTCCGTCGCCTCGGTCTGTTCCAGCGCGTCGAGCCCGGCGCGGATGGAGCTGCTCATCCCTTCCTTCCACCGGGCGTTCTCGACGATCCTGAGGTCCAGGTCCACCAGCTCGAAGCGCAGCTGCCTGGCCACCGCGGCCGCGCCGAGCACGACGACGACGGGACCGCACTCGGCCGCCACCGCTGTCTGCGCCGCGTGCCGGAGCAGGGTCACGCCCCGGAACCGCAGCATCTGCTTGGGACCCGGCAGGCGGCGCGAGGCGCCCGCGGCGAGCACGACGACGCCGATGCGGCCGCCACCCGCGGATGCGCGGTCAGGGCCGGTCGTGGATGGGACCTTTCCGGGCGCGGAGCGCGCCGCCGCGCCGGCCGGCGAAGACGGCCTGGATCTCCGCCACGATGGAGAGGGCGACCTCGGCGGGCGTTTCGCCGCCGACGTCGAGGCCGACGGGGGCGTGGACCCTGGCGAGCTGGGCCTTCGTGGGCTTCGCGCCGCGCTTTCGCATCTCGGCGAGCAACTCCTGCGTGCGCTTCCGCGAGCCGAGGACGCCGATGTAGCGGGCCGCGGAGGGAACGAGGGCCAGGAGCAGCGCGAGGTCGCGCTCGTAGTTGTGGCTCATGATGATCGCGGCCGTGCGGTCGTCGAGTCCGGCCGGGATGCGGTCCTTGCCGATCACCGTGACTTGCCAGGCCAGCTCCTGCGCGAAGCGCGCGAGCGACTCGGCGTCGCGGCCGCCGTCGCAGACGACCAGCGCGATCGGCGGCGGGACGTACTCGACGAGCAGCTCCACGGCGCCGGACGGCAGGCGGTGGGTGCAGAGTCGCGAGCGGCTCTCCGCCAGGACGCGGCGTGCGTCAGAGCGCACCTTGGCGCCCAGCGGTCCCTCGAGGAGCGCGCCGGCGGCGTGGCCGTCGGAGCGCACCATCGCCCGCGCGCCGATGGCCGGCGCCGAAGCGCCCGTGCGGAAGACCGTCGCCACGGCGGCAGCCTGGCGTGCGCGCGCCGCCTCGACGAGGAAGGCGAGATGCTCCGGCACCCGGCTCGGCGGCGCCGGCTCCAGGAGCAGGTCGAGCTTGCCGCGGCACCCCATCCCCAGGCCCCACGGCTTGTCGTCGTCCGTGGTCAGATCGTAGCGGACCAGCTCCGGTGCGAGCGAGGCGCGAATGCGCCGGGCGTGGCCGATGAGGTCCTGCTCGAAGCAGCTCGCCCCCAGATTGCCGGACACCGAGGCGTCGGGCAGGATCAGGAGCGTGGCGCCCGGGCCCGAGTAGGCCGAGCCCGCCACCTTCATCAGCGTCGCCAGGACGGCGCGCTCGCCGGAGGCGCTGACCTTCTCCAGCGCCGCGACCGTGTCCAGCAGCTGCCTCATCCTAGAGCTTCCGCACCGAGAGAAGGGCGCGATCGGTCGCCTCGATCTTCGCGTACTCGGCGTCCCAGAACGTTTGCGACTTCATCTGCTCGAGGTACGACTCGGAATAGCCAAAGCGCGTCCATGTCGTGCGCTTCATCTGGAACAGGCGGTCCTTCTGCTCCACCGAGCGCACGTCGAGCGTGTCGGAGCGGGAGGCGCCGCGGAAGATCCGGTCGTACCACTCGGCGAGGATGACGTCGTTCGTCGGCCCGCGCCGCTTCTCCAGGTCGACCATGACGGACGGATAGCGGTCGAAGCCGTCGGTCGCCACCGTCACGATGTTCTCGTTGGGCCCGAGATCCAGGAGCTTGGCGGTCTTGATGGCGCCGAGGATGTTGCAGACGCTGGAGATGCCGAACCAGTCCTGCAGCCAGGCGAGGGAGCCGGAGCCGAGCTTCAGCATGCGCTCCAGGATCTTGTGCCCGTCCTGCAGGACCTTGAGGCCCGCCACGCAGTCGTCGTCGTGCACCATCATCACGTAGTCGGTGGTGAGGACGTTGTGGATCAGCGTCACCATCTTGTCGCCGATCCCCTCGATGCGGTGGGTGCCGCGGCCGTTGTTGAACAGCGTCGAGCACTCGCTGGGCTCCACTGCGCAGATCACGGAGTCGGGGAACTTCGCCTTGATCTCGTCGCCCGCGGCCAGCGTGCCCGCCGAGCCGGGAGCGGAAACGAAGGCCGCCACGCGGCCGTTGCCTGAGCCGCGGGCCGCCTCGAGCGCGGCGTCGCCCGTCACACTGCGATGGAACCGGTAGTTGGGGAGCAGCTCGAACTGCGCGAGGATCTTGTTGTTCGGGTCCTTCTTGAAGTGCTCGGTGCGCTCGAGGACGAGGATGACGTCGCTCTCGGAGCCGGGCGTCAGGTCGAGCCCGCCGCCGTAGCGCCGGATGCGCTCGTAGCGCTCGGCGCTCATCCCTTCGGGCATGATCACGATGCTGCGGTACCCCTTGAGCAGGGAGACGTACGCGGTCCCGATCCCGAAGTTGCCGGTGGAGGGGCCGATGATCGTGTTCTCCCCGGGCTGGATCTCGCCCGCCAGCTCGCCCTCCATCAGCGTGGCGTATGCGGGCCCCACCTTGTGGCTGCCGGAGGGGAAGTCGCGGCCGAGCAGGACCACGATGTTGGCGGCGACGCCCGTGAGCTCGCGCGGCAGCACCACGTGGCGGACCCGGTTCTCGGAGTTCCGCCAGGTGATGTTGAACAGGTTGAGCGGGTGCAGGGCGTCGCCCTTCGCCTTGGCCAGCGCCGCCGTGCGCAGCGCGGCGGGCAGGAGGGCGGGGTTCCGCATCTCCGCGTAGGTCGGACCGGGAGTCGCGTTCAGAACCGTTCCCATAGTGCCTTCGCTTGTTTCGCGGCCCGCTCCGCCACGGCGCGCTCGTCCACCGTGACGCAGCGCTTGTCCTTGAGCACGGTGCGCCCGTTCACGACGAGCAGGTCGATCGGCGCGTTGGCGATGCCGAAGAGCAGATGGCCGAACAGGTTGTCCGCGTGGATCGGCGTGGGGGGATAGTAGTCCACCAGGATGAAATCGGCGCGCGCGCCCGTCTCGATCCGGCCGATCTCCATCCCCCAGAGCTTCCGGACGATCGTCCGGTTGTTGAGCAGCGCCGCCGCGTACGCCTCGGCGTAGCCCACCCGCGGATCGCCGCTCCGCACCTTCTGCAGGTGGAACGCGGTCTTGAACTCCTCCCACATCCGGGGCGAGTAGCCGTCGGAGCCGAGGCCGACCAGGACGCCGGCCGCGATCAGCTCCGTCAGCCGGGTGATGCCGACGGCATTGTTGCAGTTGGACTGGGGGTTGTGCGCGACGTTGGCGCCGAGGCGCGCCAGCGACGCGATGTCCCCGGCGGTGACGTGGATGCAGTGCGCGGCGAGGGTGCGGTCGGTCATCACGCCCAGGTCGGCGAGCCGGCGCACCACCGTCTTCTTGTAGCGCCTGCGGGCGTGCTCGAGGTCGGAGCGGTCCTCGGCGACGTGGATGTGGAAGCCGGCGCCCAGGCTCCGCTCGGCCTCCACCGCGGTGCGCAGCGTCCGGTCGGAGAGGGTGAAGGAGGCGTGGAGACCGAAGCTCGCGGCGATCATCCCGTCGCCCTGCCGTTTGGTCCGCTCGATGAACCGGATGTTCTCGTCGAGGGCGGCGCGCGCCGTCGCGGGGCCGTCGCGGTCGCTCGTCTCGTAGCAGAGCGCGCCGCGGAGCCCGACCTCGCGGAAGGCACGCTCGACCTGGTCGAGGCTCCCGGTGCAGGCGTTGGGGCTCGAGTGGTGGTCCACCAGCGTGCCCACGCCGTTCTTGGCGCAGTCCAGGAGGCCGACGAGCGCCGAGTAGTACACGTCCTCGGCATTCAGGGCGCGGTCGAGCCGCCACCAGAGCTTCTTCAGGATCTCGGGGAAGTTCTTCGGCGCGCGGCCCGGCAGGGCGATCCCGCGGGCCAGGGTGCTGTAGAGGTGCGTGTGGCAGTTGATCAGGGCCGGCATGAGGAGCCGGCCGCCCGCGTCCACGACCTCCTCGCTCGGCGCCGCGGCGGCGGTCTCGCCGACGAACGCGACGGAGCCGTCCGCCGCGACGCGCACGGCGGCGTTCTGCAGGACGCGATTGCGCGCGTCGAAGGTGAGGACCCGCGCGTTGCGGACGATCACCCGGGCACGTCGTAGGTGACCGGCTGATCGGCCATGGTCAGCGCCATGATCGCCTTCGCCGTGTGCAGCCGGTTCTCGGCCTCGTCGTAGACCACCGACTGCGGCCCGTCGATCACCTCGTCCGTCACCTCGTTGCCGCGGTCCGCCGGGAGCGGGTGCATGTAGAGCGCCTTGGGCTTCGCCCGCTTGAGCCGCGGCGCGTCGCAGATCCACTTCGTGTACTGCTTGGCGATACGCAGCGACTCTTCCGGCTTGCTCCCCATCGTGTCGAGGCATCCCCAGCTCTTGGGGATCACGACGTCGGCGTCCTCGAACGCGGCGTCCATGTCGTCCACGACCTCGAACTTGGTCCCGGCGTTCTTCGCGTTGCGGCGCGCCGCCTCGAGCGTCTCCGGCATCAGGAAGTACTCCGGCGGATGGGCGAGGGTGACGTCCAGCCCGAAGCGGGGCATCAGCATGATGAGTCCCTGCGGCACCGACAGCGGCTTCGCGTAGCTCGGCGCGTACGCCCAGCTCACGGCCAGCTTCTTCCCCTTGAGCCGCTTGCCCAGCTTCTCGCGGATGGTCATGAGGTCCGCGAGCGTCTGGCAGGGATGGTCCACGTCGCACTGCATGTTGATGACCGGGACGTCCGCCCAGCGGGCGACCTCGCGCATGTACGCGTTCCCCTCGCCGGGGATCAGGTCGTGCCGGATCGCGATCGCGTGGCCGTAGCGGGAGAGGATGATCCCCGTGTCCTTCGGGCTCTCGCCGTGGGAGACCTGCATCGCGTCTGCGGTGAGGAAGTTGCCGTGCCCGCCGAGCTGGGTGATGCCGGCCTCGAACGAGTTGCGCGTCCGCGTGGACTTGTCGAAGAACATCAGGAAGATGGTCTTGTCGGGGAGCCAGCGGTGCGGCTCGCCCTTCTTGAAGCGGCGCTTGAGGTCGGTTGCCACGTCCAGGAGCGTCTGGATCTCCGCGTCGCTCCACTCCTCGGTCGTGATCCAGTCCTTGCCCTTGAAGCGGGCGTGCTTGGTGGTCGCCACCGCTCTGCTGGTCACCGCTGCTCCTCCCTCACAGGCTCGCCACGTTGGCGAAGTTGACGTGCTGCTCGCTCATCACCGCCTCGGCGAGGTACCGCAGCGTCAGGAACGGCTGCATCTCGATGCGATGCAGCCAGATGCCCTGGTGATCCTTCACCCGGCCGCCCACCACCCGGTTGCTGTCCAGCGCGATCTCCAGCTCGGCGACGCCATCGTCGTAGAGCGCCCGACCCGCCACGCGGTCGACCTCCACGCGGTACGGCTTGCCGGCGATCGTGCCGTGGATGACGAGCCGCTCGCCCGCCGTCTCGATATAGAACCCGTTCCGCCCGGCGTGCTTCCGGTAGCTCTCGGCGCTCCCGAAGAAGCGCGGCTTCTCCACGTACGGGCCGCCGTCCTCCGGGCAGAAGACGTCGCAGTTGCCGCAGTCGTTGCACGCGTCGGCGTAGTTGGCCAGCTGGTGGCTCTTCGCGATCTTGAACGCGCCGCCGGCGTCGTGGCGCGTCTTGATCTCGCCCTTCGCGCCGATCTCGACGTCGTCGTAACGCAGTTCGATCTCGGGTCCTTCGTACACGAAATTCGCGTCGTTCGGGCAGACCGGGACGCACTTGTCGCAGTTGATGCAGTCGTAGAGCCAGAGCTTGGAGCCGATCTTGCGCGGCACGGCGGCGTTCTTCGCGGCGCCGTAGCGGGGATCGGCGGTCGCCTGGGCGACGAGGACCGGCGTGTTGAGGAGTCCGGCGGCGTTCACCAGCGTCTGCTCGAGCAAGGCGAGCTGCGAGCGGCACGGGGCCGCGACGGCCGGCGGCAGGAAGGTCGCGACCAGTCCTTCGAAGTCGTCCGCCAGCTGCGCGCACACCACCGCGAGGGACTCGGCCGGCGCGGCGGCCGCGACCCAGCGCATCAGCCGCGGCTCGCAGTTCTCGTGCAGCCACCGCCGCTCGCGCTCGGCGTAGCCGGCGTCCAGCTCGCCGGTGGCGGCGCCGATCGAAGCGTCCAGCGCGCTGACGACGGCCTGAACGGCCGCACCGCCCTGGCCCGCATGCCGCAGGATCAGGTCCGGGATCGTCCTCGCGCCCACCTCGCGCATCCGCGCCTCGAGGTTGCCCACGTAGCGAGGCAGGCGCGCGTAGCCGCCGGGCCGGAGCAGATCGGTGCACGTGGTCGTCGGTACCAGGTTCATCGCCACGGCGTGCGCGACGTTGTGAGCGTCGAGGCCTGCCGAGAACGAGACGGGGACCGACGAGCCGAGCGCGTCGCGCAGCCGCTTCACCAGGTTCATCGTGATGACGTGCAGCGGCGGCCCCGACAGGTACATCACCTCGTCGGTGAAGAAGGTGCGGTGGTTCTGCACGACGAGCGTGTTGCTGCACTTGATGGCCAGATGCCGCCCGTGGTCCCGCGCCACGTTCTGCAGCCGCGGGATCATCCGCACCGCGTCCGGGAGCTGGAGGTCCTTGTCGAACGCCTCTTGGCTGGTGCGGATCTCCCGGTAGCCCATCACCTCGTGCAGCAGGTGGTCCACCTCGGCCCTGCCGAGGAGCGTCGGGTTCAGCTTGATGCAGACGTCCACGTCCAAGACGGCAAGGAGGAAGGAGGCGATCCCTTCGATCTCCGCCGCCGGACAACCATGGAAGGTGGACAGGGTCACCGCGTCGCTGATGCGCGTGGGGAAGGGGAGGTCGCGGTACTTCGCCAGGGGGCCGGTGAGGCGGCGCTTGAGCTCCTCCACGATCGGCGTCGCGTTCTGCATCGCGCGGATCCATCCGCTGACCCGCTCGGACCGGATCCCGTCCAGGTTGTACCCGACGCTCATGTCGTAGAGCGTCTCGAGCTTGGCGGCGGGGACGTCGCCGAGGACGCCGGCCTGCTTCAGGATCTCGACGAGCATCGCCGCGCCGACGTATTCGCGGAGGGACGCCTCGAGCCGAAGCTCCTGTGACCACTCGACGTTGTAGCCGACGTTGGTGGCGTCGATGCAGGGCCGCGGGATCGTGAGCTCGTCCAGCAGCTGGACCGTCTTGAGCTCGATGATGCGCGCGCCGGCCAGCCAGGCGAGGACGATGTTCTGCGTCAGCTGATCGTGCGGGCCCGCCGCCGGGCCGACGGGCGTCGCGGCGCGGCGTCCGTGGAAGACGACCGAGGTGTCGAGCTGAGGGTCGCCGCGGAAGAACTTGTCCTTCGGGAGGTCGAAGATCTTGGCCTCACGCTCGTACTCCAGCAGCGCCCGCTTGACGAGCAGCTCGAACGGCAGCGGAACCAGCTCGGCCACTACGCGCCCGTCGCGAGGGTGTGCTGGAAGACCAGGGGGAAGGCGGTGTAGAACTGCGTCGCCGTCACCAGGTGCGCGATCGGCACGCGCTCCAGCGCGCTGTGCGCGTTGTCCTCCTCGCCCGGGCCGAACCCGATCGTCGGCACCCCCATGATCCCCATGGTCGCGACGCCGTTCGTGCTGAAGGTCCACTTGTCGACGACCGGGTCCTTTCCGAACAGCGTGCGGTAGGCTTCCACGCCCGACCGCACCAGCGCGTGCGTCTCCTCCAGCTTCCACGTCGGGTAGTACTTCTCCATCCCGTACTCGAGGCCCGTCCAGCTCTTCACCTTGTACTGGAGGACCTCGACCTCGGCGTCCTTGAGCGCCGGCAGGGCGCGGATCTCGGCGACCGCGCTCTCCTTGGTCTCGCCCGCGGTGAGGCGGCGGTCGAGATGGAAGGTGGCGGAGGACGGCACGGCGCAGAGCGAAGGCGTCATCGCCCGGATGTCGGTGACCGCGATGGTGCCCTTGCCGAGGAAGGGATCGTTCTTGAGGCGGCCGTTGAGCGCCTCGACCTGCTCGATGATGCGCATCGCCTTGTAGATCGGGTTCACGCCGCGCTCCGGCGCGCTGGCGTGGCACGACACGCCGGGAACGTGGACCTCGATCTCCATCCTGCCCCGGTGCCCGCGGTAGACCCGCAGATTCGTCGGCTCGGTGATGACGATGCCGTCCGGCTTGATCCCGTCCTCGCGCAGGATGTAGAGCCACCCGATGCCGTCGCTGTCCTCTTCCTCGACCGAGCCGCACATCCACACGGTGCAGTCGTCGCCGAGGCCGAGGGCCTTGATCAGCTTCCCGGCGTAGACCATGCAGGCCATCCCGGCGCGCTGGTCGCTCGCGCCGCGCCCCCACACGCAGCCGTCCTCGACCTTCCCCTTGTAGGGATCGAAGGTCCACTCCTTCGGGTCGCCCACGCCGACGGTATCGGTGTGGGAGTCGAACATGACGACCCGCTTCCCGGACCCGATGCGCCCGAGGATGTTGCCCATCTTGTCCACGCGGATCTCGTCGAAGCCGACCTTCTTCATTTCCTGCTCGATCCGCCTGATGACCGGCCCCTCCTGGCAGCTCGTGGCCGGGATGGCGATCAGGTCGCGCAGGAAGCGCACGATGTCGTCCTGGTGCGCCGCGGCGCCCTTGAGGATCGCGTCGCGATCGGCCGTGAGCTTCTCCAGGGCGTTCACTTCGCCCCCTGCGCGTGAAGTGCCGCGAGGACCGCGTCGGGCCGGATCGGCAGCTTCCGGAAGCGGATACCGATGGCGTTGAAGACGGCGTTGGCCACCGCTGGCGCGACGCCGTTGATCGGCACTTCGGCGATGGACTTGGCGCCGTAGGGGCCGAGCGGCTCCTCGGTTTCCACCAGGATCGTCGTCAGCTTCGGCATGTCCTTCGCCCCGAAGATCTTGTAGTCGCAGAAGTTCGCGTTCGCCACGCGCCCCTGCCCGTCGAGGACCAGCTCTTCGGCGAGGGTGTAGCCGAGCCCCTGCGCCACCGCGCCCTCCACCTGGCCCTCGGCCTGCATCGGGTTGATGGCGACGCCGAGGTCCACCGCCGTCACCAGGTGCGGCACGCGGACCTGGCCGGTCTCGGTGTCCACCTCGACCTCCGCGAAGGTGGCGCAGAAGGGCGGCGGGCTGTCGGTGTTGAAGTGCGAGGCGCCCTCCATCAATTGCGTCTTCTCCCTGTAGAAGGCGAACATCGCCACCTCGGACATCGTCACCGACTTGCCGCTGGGCCCGAAGACGCGGTCGTCCTTGCAGGTCAGCTCCTCGGGCGCGGCCTCGAGCATCTTGGCGGCGAAGCAGCAGACCTGGTCGCGCGTCTTCTCGGCGGCCTTCTTCACGGCGCCGCCGGAGATGATGGTCGTGCTGGAGGCGTACGCCCCGACGTCGAACGGCGTGAAGTCCGTGTCCGAGGAGTAGATCAGGATCTTGTCGAGGCTCACGCCGAGGGTCTCGGCGGCGATCTGCGCGAGGACGGTGTCGCTCCCGGTGCCGAGATCGGTGGCGCCCACGTGCAGATTGAACGAGCCGTCCTCGTTGATCTTGAGGAAGGCGCCCGCGAAGTCCACGCCGGCGATCCCGCTGCCCTGCATCGTGCAGGCGACGCCGACGCCGCGGCGCAGGCGGCCGGTGCCGCGGGGCGCGTCGCGTTTCTCTTTCCAGCCGATCGCGGCGGCGCCCTTCGACAGGCACTCGGGGAGGCCGCAGCTGCGGATGATCCGGGGCAGGCCCTTCTTGCCCTCGCCCAGCTCCGCCGACAGGAGGTCCGTATCGCCCTGGCGGATCGCGTTCTTCAGCCGGAACTCGATCGGGTCCATCTTCAGCTCGTGGGCGATTTCGTCCACCAGGCTCTCCTGCGCGAAGAAGCCCTGCGGGCAGCCGTAGCCGCGGAACGCGCCCGCCTGCGGCGCGTTCAGGTACACGATGTCGCAGTCGAACTTCAGGTTGGGCGCGCGATACAGGGGCAGCACCTTGCTCCCGGTGTTGCCCTGCACGGTCGTGGCGTGACTGCCGTACGCGCCGGTGGCCGCCAGCACCTTCATGTGGTGGGCCACCATCGTGCCGTCCTTCGTCACGCCCATCTTGAGCCGGAGCCTCTGCGGATGCCGCGTGCGCGCCATGTGGAACTCCTCGGCGCGCGTGTACTCGATCTTCACCGGCCGCCGGGTCGCCAGCGCGAGGGCGGCGCAGATGTCCTCGATCACCATCTCCTGCTTGCCGCCGAAGCCGCCGCCGATGCGCGGCTTGATGACGCGGATGCGGCTCACCGGGATCTGCAGGATCATCGCGACCTGGCGCCGCACGTGGAACGGGATCTGGGTGCTGGTCCGGATGATGAGCCGGTCGTCGGCGTCGAGCCAGCAGATCACGATGTGCGGCTCGATCATGGCGTGCTGCTGCCGCGGCGTGCGGTACTCGCGCTCCAGGATCAGGTCGGCCTGCTTGAAGCCCTCCGCGACACTCCCCAGCTCCTTGTGGATGTCGCCGGCCAGGTTCCGCTTCGGGTCGAGGATGTGGGTGGAGTCGGGCTCGTCGTGGATGACCGCCACGCCCGGATCCATCGCGTGCTCCATGTCGAGCACGGCCGGCAGGATCTCGTAGTCCACGTCGATCCGCCGCAGCGCTTCCTCGGCGATGGCGCGGGTCTCCGCGGCCACCGCCGCCACCCGGTCGCCCACGAACCGGACCTTGGAGTCGAGCATGTACGTGTCGTAGGGCGACGGCTCGGGCCATGCCTGGCCCGCGGTGGTATGCGGCACGCGCGGCACGTCCTTGTACGTCAGCACCGCATGAACACCGTGCAGCGCCTTCGCGCGGCGCGTGTCGATCCTGCGGATGCGGGCGTGTGCGTGCGGGCTGCCGAGGATCTTCCCGATCAAGAGACCCGGCAGCTCGATGTCGTCGGTGAAGGCCGTCTTGCCGGTGACGAGCTTGACGCCGTCCACTTTCCGGACGCGCCGGCCGACCACGTTGCGCTCGCTCATCGGGCGGCCCTCCTCCTCCGCGCGGTCTTGCCGCGCGTCTTCGGAGCAGCGGCGGCCGCGGCGAGGATCGCCTCCACGGGCTTCTTGTAGCCGGTGCAGCGGCACAGGACGCCGGAGAGCGCCTCGCGGACCTCGGCCTCCGTCGGTTTGGGCGAGCGCTCGAGCAGCTCCTTGGCGCAGAGCACCATCGCGGGCGTGCAGTAGCCGCACTGGACCGCGCCGTGGTCGAGGAAGGCCTCCTGCACCGGATGCAGCTTCTCGCCATCGGCGACGCCTTCGATCGTAAGCAGCTCGCGGCCGTCCGCCTGCGCCGCGAACATCAGGCACGAGTTGATCGGCTCGCCGTCGAGGAGCACGGCGCAGGCGCCGCACTCACCCGTCTCGCAGCCGCGCTTGACGCCCCACAGCCCTTCGCGGCGCAGCACGTCGAGAAGGAGGTCGCCGGGCTCGACGCGCCAGCGGCGGGCCTCCCCGTTGACCGTGACGTGGACGATCAGGTCGCTCACAGGGACCTCCCAACGCGCCGGGCACACTCTTCCAGGGCCCGCGACACGAGCACGCGGCACATCGCGCGGCGATACTCGGCGGTGCCGCGCACGTCGGTCACCGGCTTCGCTTCGGCGGCGGCCTGGTCGGCGGCCGCGTCGATTGCGGCGCCGTCGAGCCGGCGGCCCTCCAGCAGCGCTTCGGCGCGTCGGGCCCGGAGCGGCGTCGGCGCGACGGCGCCGAGGGCGATGCGCGCGCGGGTGCAGAAGCCGCGCTCGTCCAGCACGACCCCGGCGGAGGCGTTCACCACCGCGATGTCGCTCTGCAGGCGCCCGAGTTTCTGGTACGACCACGCCGCCTTGCCCTTGGGCGGCGCGGGAACCCGGATCTCGACCAGCAGCCCGCCGTTCAGCGCGGTCCGGTTCACGCCGCGGAAGAAGCGGTCGAGAGGCACCGTGCGCCGGCCGCCGCGCCCCGCAATCACCACGGACGCGTCGAGCGCGAGCAGCGGCGGCGCGAGGTCGCAAGCCGGGGACGCGTTCGCGAGGTTGCCGCCGATCGTCGCCATGTTGCGGATCTGGCGGGAGCCGCAGGTGCCGGCCGCCTCGGCGAGGATGCCGTTGGCGAGCGCCAGCAGCGTCTTCGAGTGCTCGATCTCGGCCATGTGGGTCGTGGCGCCGATCGCCCAGCCTCCCCGGACGCGGCGCACGTAGCCCAGCGGCAGGCAGGTGAGGTCCACCAGCCAGCGCAGGGTGCGCTCGCGCTGGACGACGAGATCGGTGCCGCCCGCGACCCAGCGGCCGCGGCCACCGCGCCGGCGTTCGGCTTCGAACAGGCGGAGGGCTTGGGCGACACTGGTGGGGCGATGAAAAGCGCGAATCCGGTCGAACATTGGGAATCCCTCGTAGCGTGCTAACGTCGCTCCGTTCCCGGCTTTGACGCAAGCGGCGGGCCGTCGGCTCGCGCGCGCGGGCGGGGAGGGGATGTCCTTTCCGAGGCCATTCATCGGGATGACGGACACGCTACCATTCAGTCTTCCGCGCTATGGAGGCTCACATGAAGAGAGTCACTGGCATCGGCGGCATCTTCTTCAAGGCCAAAGACGCTCCATCACTGCGGGCTTGGTACAAGCGGTACTTGGGAATCGATGTCCAAGTCTGGGGCGGAGCTGCCTTCGATTGGACCGACGCCGAGGGCAAGCCGGTTGCAGGCACAACTGCCTGGTGCATCGATCCGCAAGAAAGTGATCACTTTGCTCCGAGCTCTGCTCCCTTCATGGTCAACTACCGAGTGGAAGACCTCCAGGTCCTGGTCAAGGTCTTGAAGGAAGAAGGCTGCAATGTGCTCGAGAAGATCGACGAATCCGAGTATGGGAAGTTCGCCTGGGTCATTGATCCAGAGGGAAACAAGGTCGAGCTCTGGGAGCCGCCTCAAGGCCAATGAGCAGGCTCGTTACCTGAGCATCCGCGCCGCGATGCGGCCGTGGCGCGCCACCACACGCTCCAGCTCGAGCGTGCGGAGAACGCCGTCCTCCACCACCGGGCGGCCGTCCACGATCAGGGTGTGGACGCGCGTGGGAGCGCAGAGCAGGAGCGCGAGCAGCGGATCGCCGGCGCCGCTGTAGGTC
>Ga0209777_10002913_pt1 | contig 21794 bp, 19 predicted proteins | sample FrelakmetHBP12HB_FD_187147 | JGI IMG/M metagenome (GOLD analysis project Ga0209777, IMG submission 187147) | Freshwater lake sediment microbial communities from the University of Notre Dame, USA, for methane emissions studies -HBP12 HB (SPAdes)... | ecosystem: Environmental > Aquatic >...
ACAGGCAACATCCCAAATTTAGTACCATTTGAAAGTGGAAAGCTCAGGTAAGTTCTGCTGCGTACTGCTAGGGCGACAAGCCCTGTAACGCTTCGTGCGGTCTGATCGCATTGTATTCTTCGAGCCACTGCTCTGTGATTTCGCGAGCCTCGTTGATTGAACTGAAGAGATAAGCATCCAGGACAGCTTCGCGGAAAGTAAGATCGAACCTTTCGATGTAAGCATTCTGGGCTGGTTTTTCAGGTTGGATGTGGGCAAGGGCGATCTTGCGTTCCTTTGCCCATTGTTCCAGGCGGTGTGAGATCAACTCGGGTCCATAGTCCATGCGGATCTGGCAAGGGCAGCCTCTCCAGGTGATCAACATCTCCAACACCCGGATGACGCGTTCTGCAGGCAAAGAAGTATCCACTTCTATCCACAAGGCTTCCCGATTGAAATCATCCAGGATGTTCAAAGTACGATAAGCTCGGCCATTTGCTAAACTATCACTCATAAAGTCCAACGACCAACTATGGTTATCTTTCACGGGTTGGACCAATGGCTGCGGTATACGCTTGGGTAACCTTTTCCTGGGTTCCATCTCCAGGTTCAGGTGCAATTTACAATATACCCGGCGGATCCGTTTGTGGTTCCAGATATGACCGTCCCTTTTCAGGTAGGCCAGCATCTTGCCATAGCCCCAGCGCGGCTTCCTGGCTGCCAATGCCAGCAATTCTTTCTCGATCTCGCTGTCATCTGGTTTCTTGCCCTGGTAACGAAATACGGAACGGCTTAGGTTCAACACTTTGCAAGCCTGACGTTCGCTCAAATCATGTTCTTGCATGACATATACAGCTAGTTCGCGGCGTTCGGCAGGCTTTACAGCTTTTTTTGAACAATATCCTTGAGCGCCTGATATTCCAGGCTCAAGTTAGCATACATCTGTTTCAGCCGCCGGTTCTCTCCTTCCAGCTCTTTCAACCGCTTCAGAGCGCTGGTATCCATACCACTGTATTTCGCTTTCCACTTGTAGAAGGCACTTTAGCTGAAACCATGTTTCCGGCTCAGTTCTCCAACCGGAATACCTGTTTCTACTTCTTTCAAAATATTGATGATCTGTGTTTCACTGAACTTCGACTGCTTCATGTGGTTGCTCCTGGGTCTAATTTTGCCAGAAGTACCCACTTTCTGCTGGTTCTATTTCACGGGAGGGTTACCCAATAAATATATAGTTCAAGATATTGAGAAATTGATTATTGCCTTATTACCATACTTTGAGTTAAATGGTATCATCATTACGTTTTGTGAACTTTGCAGAAATAATTACAAGTAATACAGCAATTAAACCGAAAACCAGAATAACAATCGCACGAAAGTCAAAGTGAAAACAAGCGGAGACAGATTGTGCTGAACTCATGGTAACTGTACAATCTCCGATTCCGGAACAACCTCCTCCGCTCCAGCCCGAGAAGATTGACCCGTTTGAGGCCGCGGCGGTCAGGGTCACTGCGGTATTGTAGTCAAAGACGTACGAACAGGTGGAGCCACAGCTGATCCCCGAAGGCGAACTCGTCACCATCCCGGTACCCGTTCCGGTTTGACTTATTGTTAATGTGACTGGCTCCAAAGGTACATTGGTAAACTCCACCGCGCCAATATCAGGTAAGTTTCCTCTGCCGTTTCCAAGGTAATCGACACTAACGTTTTGTAGTAATTGAGCTTGATTGATCGCTGGTGATCCCTCGGTTAAGCGGAACCAATCTGCAAGATAATACGAACCAACCTGGACAAGCTTTGGATCGCCAATGACGTCGCCTGACCCGCTTGCTGCGGAAATTGGCGCCTTGGACCAGAGATTGTTGGAGTAATAGATTCCAGATTGATCTAAGGTTGCAATCTCAGGTAAAGAGCCATCCTGATTAACGAGATTATTTTCAAAATGCACATTGATGTGATCTCCGAAACCTATCTTGACATTGGCTTGATCCTTATGCTGGTCACCAGTCGCATTAACAAAGGTATTGTTGGCAATAAGAACATTATTCATCCCACCACCCTGGGTTCCTTGCCACCAATAGAAATTCCCGTGATTACCGTAAGCAAGGTTGTTGATCACCTGGATGTTTGCAGATGGCGGGGTATATTTTTCATCCCCCATCATGATCCCAACATTCGCTCCGTAACCATATAAGTAACTATCTGGATCCATATATACAAAATTGCGTTGGATCAGAACATTCGTGGAGTCAGAAATATAGATATTGGCAGAGTAATTATCGTGGGCAATGTTATCTTCAATATTAATATGATCGGCTTCGTAGGACGAAATGCCTTCCCCCCAATTCTCCCAGACAACATTATTCCTTATCGTTACATTCGACACCCCTTGACGAGCTGCGCTCAATGCGGATGACCATCCATTTCCCTGTCCATATTCATTGGATAGCGAAGTCCTCCAAATTCGACTATTCTCAACCATTGAGTTATGCCCTTGAAAAATGAAGATGCCATTATATTTACAATGATGGACATACACATTGTTAATAACATCAAAATTTCCAGAGATAAAGATACCCATATAAGCTGAGTTCCGCACCTCGATTCCATACACATGTATATTATTGCCAATGATGCTCAAAAGACTTCCCCCGGTACCAGGAATAATAAGATTACCGTCAATGATCGGATTTTCACCCAGATAAGCCATGATCGAGATTGGGTTCGATTCAGTTCCAGAGGTTTGGAAACTTACTTCCTCGTTATAGATTCCCCCGCGGATAATAATTGTATCACCTGGGATAACCATAATAGAAGCTTTACCAATTGTCTTCCAGGGGAGGAGTAATGTCCCTGGATTCGTATCACTCCCACTTGGAGAGACAAAAAATATGGATGGTTCCCTTGTTTCTTCGGGTAGGAATTTTCCAAAGAGTCCGAAAGATGTAGATCGATTATATCCTCCCTGTATCTCTGATCGTATAATTTGCGGGTAAAAAGAGAATATGAGAATATTAGACATAACCAATAATAGTAGCATCACACTAGTTCTCTTCATTATTTTAGATACACCTCATTGTTCAAAGTTGCACTTTTAAGTTGAATCTACGTATTATAATTCATGAAGAATTTTATAAGGTCAACGCTTTCGGGCAATTCATAGAAGCGTCTGAGAAAACGGATTGTATAAATTAAACGAATTCGATGCGTTCAACAATTAATGATTGGGTGGCGTTTGTCGTAAATAAGCTCACTAGAAGTCGAGTGGGCTTGAATGCTGTATCAAATATAGGAGGTAAACTGTGGTCAGCATTCTTAAGTTTATTGTCTGTACCCATATTCTTAAAATATCTCGGCGCTGAGGCATATGGTTTGGTTGGACTATATGCATCCTTTGAAGTTGTGTTTAATTTCTTGGATCTTGGATTATCCGCGACGATGAACCGGGAGATTGCTCGAAATATAGCAACCAATAAGCCAGGTGGAGAAAGTAAGAATCTTTTACGAACATTCGAATATTTCTATTGGGCTATTGGCTTCGTTGCTGCAATTCTCATCGCTTCGCTAGCTGGATGGATCGCGAACAATTGGGTTATTATTCACGATCTGTCGCATCAACAAGTCCAGCTTTCAATTAATGTAATGGCAATAGTGTTTGCTGCACGCTGGCCAATGACACTCTATACTGGTGTTTTAAGAGGTTTGCAGAAGCAATTTCTTCAAAATGTCATTTTTATCACCCTGGCAACTTTACGAATATTTGTCGCTTTTATGATATTAAAGTACATCTCTAGGGATGTAACGATTTTCTTAGCCTGGGAAGCGATCTCCTGTGGTATCGAAATTTTAGCTTTGCTTATTTTTGCTTGGAGAGAATTAAATAAAATTTCAACCGAAAAACCCCGAGCCGATCTAAATCTTGTAAAAGGGATATGGAAATTCGCCTTGAGTTTTAACGTAGTCGGAGTCCTTGGTATGATCTTATCTCAAGCGGATCGCTTAATTGCTAGCAAATTTGTCAACCTAGGCAATATAGGATACTATTCCGTTGCGAACACTGCTGCAGGAAGTTTAACCATGATCGCTTTTTCTATAGGTATGGCTGTTTCTCCAAAATTTGCTGCTGATATAGCACGAAATGATATCCAGGCAGTCTCGACCGAATTTCATCGGTATATTAGGCTCATCCATTATTTTGTTTTTGGTTTTGGTTTCATTCTGATCTTGTTTTCTTCCAATATTCTTTACCTATGGACCGGAGACTGGAATGTAGTCAATCACACTTCTCTAATCCTAATTTTCCTCGCAGGAGCAAGTTTTTTTAATTCAATTGCCAATACCAGTTATTCATTATTAGTTGCTTCAGGAAATACAAGGATCCCTCTCATCTGTAATATTGTTAATTTTATTATTTTTATACCGACCCTTATATTCTTAATCCCGAAATATGGAATATTAACCGTCGCAATCGTATTTTTTTTGGAAAATTTAATTTCTTACTTCGTTTATATTCTTTCTGTAGGAAAGCTCATTTTAAAAGAATCGTATTTCGAGTATGTAAAAAATGATATTATTCCTTACTTGATTAGTGGAGTGGTTTGGTTCCTGGGTGGGAAAATCATGTGGATGTTTTGGGACAACGAATCTGTAAAGCTCGCGATAATTATTATTGTATCCGTAGGATATTTTGTCAGTATGGCATTCCGTCTTACCAGAGATATTTCGGTGAATAGGAATGACAACATAGAGTAGGAATTGTTTCCTTTTAGTTTATCATGTGTTATAAAATAGCTAAAATTATGGATAAGCCTTATTTTTCCATCGTTTGCGGTGTTTATAATCGAGAAAAGATGATTAAGCGATGTATTGATAGTTGCTTAAATCAAACTTTCCACGATTTTGAGGTCATCGTTGTTGATGACGGATCAACCGATAATACATTGAAAGTTTTAAATCAAATATACGATCCCCGTATAAGAATCATCCCAGATCCAGAAAACCGAGGGATAAGTCCAGCGCGATATATTGGGATTAAAAACGCCAAAGGAAAATGGGTCGTTGGTTTAGACAGTGATTGGGAATTGTTTCCCTACAGTCTTCAAAGGTTTTATGATTTGACAAATTCTATAGATGAAAACATTATTGTTGTCCGTGCAAGGCAAATCTTAGGTTCAGGCCTCGTAGCGCCGTCCTTTGTTCCAACGGAACCAATTGATTATGTGGAGAGAATCAAATATGTAGAGAGCGAAGGAGGATCCGATGTACTACCTTGCTATCGAAGGGAAGTATTTAACAAGGTTATTTTTGAACCCAACCGACGAGGAAGTCTTGAGTATCTCTTTAACCTAAATATGGCCCAGGAGGGCTTAATGCTTTACATAGAAGATGTCTTATGTAGACAATATTTAAACGCCCCCAACAGCGCGACCCGGGGAAATTTCAAACATCGTGTTGAAAATTTCAAGAAAAGTGCCCCCGACATGCTTTGGATGTTCCTGGAAACCATGAGTTTGCATGGGAAGGCTTTAAAAGATTATGGCCCCAATCAATATCTAAGCTTGCATAGAAATATCGCTCTACAATATTTTTACCTGGGGAATCGAAGGCAGGGGTTTAAATCTATGCTTTATTATCTTCGTAGGAAGCCCTTCGATCTATTAACCTGGTCCACCTTGCTCCTTGGTTTGATGGGTTCTAAGGTGATACTTTATGGTAATTCTATCAGGAATGAAATACGTGTATCTTCTCTACGCCATTATATAAGTACTCAGCACATTTTCAATCTCTAAACGTAAAAATATGATTGTGAACTCTTAATTATATGCACCAAAATGTTTCAAATTAATGTAATGGAATATGATTATTCGAATTACTATATGATTTCAATAATTGGATATCAAATGGATTTCTAGAAATCGTGAAGCCCATGGGATATATTTTTATAGGTAAGTAATCGAACCCATTTACAAGTTACTTGTGTTTTTGTAAGAAGATGATCATGGTATCGATAATCCTTCACTAAGTAAATATTACTTCGATATAGGAATTGATAAGAATAGATGAATAAACCAACTCTTAGCCATGGTTATGATCGGAAGAACTTGATTGTCATACTGACAATTGGTTTTTCCCTTATCGCGGGTGGTTCTTTCCTTGTGCTCCCAACGCCTTATGCTCCCTTGGCGGTGGTGGTTGGTTTGGTCGGGTTCATAGTTGTTTTCAGATTGTTAGGAGAACCCGTCTGGGCTTTGTATTTTGCGATTTTTGTTGTCCTCCTCCCTACCAGCTTAATTCCTGCGGAAACGAACTCAATTCTCAATCGGCTTGCGACTATCCTAGCGTTTGCTGTGTGGGTCATTGACCTTATCGGACAAAAGCGAAAAATCGTCTTCAATTTAAGCACAACTTTATTGTTTTTCTTCATAATTTGGTCTGCAGTGACGCTTACCTGGTCAGTGGATAGGATCTCAGGGGCAGAAGTCCTTCAAACATACATTTTAAGACTAGTTTTATTCTTACTCCTGATGAGTCATGAAATAAAAACAAAAAAAGATCTTGAAGTATTGATGAATGTGCTTGCATTAAGCGGTGTGCTCCTTGAAGTGGTTTCCTTGGTTTTTGTCGCAGTTTATGGTTATCTTCCCGGCACCCGATTACAAGTTCTAGATGTAAATGAAAATGCATTGGGAATGAATTTACTGATTTCGGTCTCTGGCGTTTTCTGGTGGGCGATTCGGCCTTCAAAGCCATCCGGATTTATAAAGAAGATATTGGCTGGAATATTCCTTCTGACAGCAATTGCCTTGACAGGTCTAAGCGGATCGCGGGGAAGTGCTATTTCATGGGGAATCACACTTCTGGCATTCTTGGCTTGGAAAGAAACACGTCCGTGGGGGATTGTAGCTTTAGTATTGGTGGTATTAACAATATTCGTTGCCCCTTCCATCTTTTTAACCACAATCGAACGTTTTTCTAGTGTCTCAAGGGATCCACTTCTAGGAGGACGCGAATATCTTTGGCCAGCAGGGTGGCAACTAATAAAAGATCATCTTTTGGTTGGAGTGGGAATCGGTAACAGTCCTTATCAGATTATTCCTTATATGCTTAACAACGGCACCCCCTTTGTATCACTTTCAGGAGAAGCCTTACATAATCCGCTCATGGTTGTTTGGGCTGAAACGGGTATCCCGGGGTTACTATTATATCTGGGGGTTCTTATCAATGCAGCCGTAACGTTCACTGTTGGATACCTTAGAACGAGAAAAATGGGATTAACCTATCTATCAGTTTATTTTGAGCTGGTGGCTGCCATGTTCATAGGGTTTATGGCTTCGTGGATAAAAGGCGGCGGAATGGAATCGAGTTTTTCGTATTTCTTGGTACTATCCCTCCTGATCATACCTAATGCTTTGAAGAAATCTTCTTTTCAAGAATAACAAAGATGAAAATGGTGAGACAAATTTTAAAATTCCTTTTTGTCATTGATAACCTGAGCACCGGTGGGGCTCAGCGGCAAATGATCAACCTGGCTTTAGGTTTAACGCAGCGTGGATACAGGGTTGAAATTTTCTGCTATATGCCTGGGGACTTACTGGCCAGACCGTTGGTTGAAGCAGGTATCCCGATACACTGGCACTTCAAGCGGAGCCGTTTCTCACTTGATGTAATTCTTGCTTTATGGAAATTGATTGGCCTGGGAGATTTTGATCTTGTACTTTCATTCCTATCAACGCCCAACTTTTATGCCTTATTAACCGGAAGAATATTTAGGTTGAACCGCGTTCCAGTAATTGTCTCTGAGCGTTCCTGTGATTTACCCCAAGGGGTCGGTTTTTGGGAAAGATTTGTGCGTCAATTCTATCGGTTCGCGAACCATATTGTTGCAAACTCGCATCACCAAAGAATAACTCTTACGGAGAAATATCCCTGGCTGAAAAAACGCTTGTCCACAATTTACAATGGTTATGATCTGGAAACCTTTATCCCAGCAGGCGCTGAACCCAACAACCGACCCTTGAGGCTTTTGGTCATTGCCAGTGTTTCACCTTATAAGAATGGTTTATGCCTTATAGAAGCACTTAACATCCTTCGTCAAAGGGATGGGTTGATTCTCTATGTCGACTGGATAGGTCAATTGGTCATGATGGGAGAACGTTTGCAAAACCTGAACGACATGAATCAGACAATCGATAACTACAGTTTAAGGCACCAATGGGCATGGTTATATCAACGGTCTGATATCGTTGAGCAATTACACCAACATGATGTACTGGTTCATCCATCCTACGTAGAGGGATTGCCAAATGTCGTTTGTGAGGCACTAGCTTGCGCAAGGCCCGTGATCGTGAGTGATACACTAGATCATGCTCAGCTTGTGCAGGATGGTAAGAGCGGTTTTCTTTTTGATCACGAGGATCCAATAGACCTTGCCAATAAAATTAAGTTGTTTCTAAATCTTCCAATCGCTGAAAGGAGAGAAATGGGGCAAAATGGCCGCCGTTTTGCGGAATCTCATCTTTCCAAGGACCGGCTGACGGATGATTACGAAAGGCTGTTTATTGCAGTGTTGAATTGACTTGGAAATAACAATCTGCTCTGCTGGGCCTTTATCATAGACCCTAAAGTATACAAATCCTAACCAACTCTCCACTTCGTGGATTAATGATATTAAAAGTGCAAAGTATTTTCTATATATTTAATTTTTAAGACGGAATATTGAAGGATTATGAATATTTACAACTGATATCTTACCTCTCGAGTTCTTTTCAAATCATCATAGGAAAATTCACGCCAGGCGAAAGAAAATGAACATACAAAAATCAGCATACTTTTCTTTGTTACGTATTTTTAGAGGAATAAGAGTAGGGTATTATTACGATCTTTACTGGCAAGATGATCAAAACGGGATTTCTCTTGACACGACTATAAATTTACTCGAACAGCTGTTAGATCATTGTCAAAAGCATGTCCCGTATTATGCAAATTTAATGAAGGATATGGGTGATTCTTACCATAAGGATCCTATAGCATACCTCCAACGCCTGCCAATTCTAACCAAAGAGATTATCCGTCAAAATTTTAATGAACTTCAATCAAATGACCTTGCGCAAAGGAAATGGTTTTATATGACTACTGGCGGGTCTACCGGTGAACTGGGCCGAGTCATTCAAGATTACGATTTTTCATCCAAGGCAGGTGCAATCCAATTATTATGCTCTCGACTTGTTGGCCGGGAAACTGGAGAATGTGAAGTATACCTTTGGGGTTCAGAAAGAGAAATCACCCACGGCAGTGAAAATTGGAAAGTTAAATTAATAAATCGATTAACGAATTCAATTTATATTAATGTTTTTCGCATGTCACCAAATAAAATGCATGAAATTGTTCAGATCCTCAATGTAAAGACGCCGAAACTGATCATTGCCTATGCCGAGTCCATCACCAGTTTGGCAAAATTCATAGAGGATGAAAATATTTATATAAAACCCCAAAAAGCCATTATTACATCTGCGGAGACATTGTACCCGTTCATGCGGGAAAGAATCGAGCGGGTATTTCAGGGTAAAGTATTCAATCGGTATGGATCAAGGGAAATCGGGAATATCGCATGTGAAAGGCCTGGTTGTGAGGGTCTTTGGGTAGCGCCCTGGGGAAATTATTTGGAAATACTTGACAGCCTCGGTAATCGGGTCCCGGAAGGGACTGGTGGCGAGATCATTGTGACATCTTTAATGAATTATGCAATGCCATTAATCCGTTACAGAATTGATGACCATGGAGCCCTATTACCACAGGAATATAAAAACCCAAAAATATTCGGCCAGGTCATCAAAGACCTTGATGGTAGGACTTATAACCTTTTAAAGACAAAAACCGGGGATATCGTAAGTCCAGGTTATATCATGGGATTATTTTATTATAAGGATTGGGTAAAAAGGTTTCAAATCATTCAAAAAAAACCTTCTAATATTCTTTATAAAGTTATCCTAACGGATCAGCTCCCTCATACATCTGAACTGGACGAAATAGCTACAAAAACGAGGTTGGTTTTTGGAGATGATTGTTTGGTGGAATTCAAATTTGTCGATGATATTGCTGCGAGTGGTTCGGGAAAGTATCAATGGGTGATTAACGATATTAGAGAGTGATCACACAATATACGGTTGTGGGTTTAAGTTGGATACAATCCAATGGAGGAATTGGAATGATACTTAAGTGGCTGGCAAACATCTTTATTTTATTCCGCAAGATCTGGCGCAGGGTCAAAATGTTGATTCTTCGACCGGCTTTTCAACGTCATGGAAAACATTTCATATTCGACCCAAACGGCAATTACAACTTCAACAATATCGAAGTGGGAGATGATGTATCTATCGGAGAGGGAGCGATATTTCTTTGCTCAGAAAGTAAAATTATTATTGGCAACAAGGTGATGTTCGGACCGAAAGCTACGGTGGTTGGGGGAGATCATAATACGACTGTGGTAGGCCGTTTTATGTATGATGTTCACGAGAAAAGACCCGAAGATGACCTGGACGTCATTTTTGAAGATGATATTTGGGTGGGAAGCGGAGCTACTATTCTGAAAGGGGTGAAGGTTGGGCGAGGATCTATTATCGCGGCCGGTGCTGTGGTAAGTAAAGAGGTTCTACCTTATACAATTGTAGGGGGAATTCCTGCCAGGCTAATCTCTAAACGCTTTGATCTTGAAACGATTTTACATCATGAAAAAGAATTATATCCTCCAGAAAAACGACTTCACAAGGAATATCTTCAAGAGATTTACGATCATGTCTGAAAAATCGACGGATGAATCCGGGAGAATTCGTGTTCTTATATCTGGACATTTGCCTCCTCCTATTGGAGGAATGGCCACTTATTATAAAATTCTAGTGAATTCATCGCTTTCGGATTATGTCGATTACCGTTTTGTGCAAACAAGTTCACAAAAACGCGAGTTATCCAGCAGTGGGCGGGCTACTTTCTCGAATTTGATTGCTGCAATTCGCGATTGCATACGGTTTACGCAAGCACTACTGGTCTATAGGCCCCAAATAACTCATATTGGAACTGCCTTTGGCCTTTCGTTTCTTAAACACAGCTATTGTGTTTTGATCGCGCATCTATTGGGCAAACGGGTACTTCTTCACCCTCATTGCAGTTTGTCAGCTCTTTATTTCAACCAGTCTGCTGAATGGCAATGGTTTTTTCGCCAGGTGATTCATTGGACAGATGGAATTGTGGTTCTATCTCAAGAGTGGATGCAGCTCAGTTCAATTGTGCCTGGCTGTAAAATCTTTTACCTTCCAAATCCGGTTGATATTATGGAGTATCAAAATGCACTTCTGCAACACCAGTCTGAAATAAAAAAGGTAGGTCCCCTTTCAATATTATATTTAGGATATTTGGGCAGGGCAAAAGGAAGTTTCGACATAATTGACGCTGCATACATTATTCGCGAGCGGGGGATTGAAATGATCTTCGACCTGGTGGGAAGTGAATTAACCCCTGGGGAAATAAAACTTTTACATGAAAAAGTAGGATTGTTTAATCTTGAGAGGTATATAAGATTTCACCTCCAAGTTGATGGAATAGATAAGCTGAATTTTTTCCGGGATGCAGATATCTTTATTTATCCATCATATCATGAAGGAATCCCTATGGCTGTTCTTGAAGCCATGGCTAGTGGGCTGCCAGTTGTTGCTTCCCGAGTAGGAGGATTGCCCGACCTTATTCTTGATGGAATTAATGGTATATTAATTGAAGCGGGGCAGCCCAGTCAATTAGCCGATGCTCTTTGTAATCTTGTCAAAAACCATTCACAACGATTTTCCATGCAAAAAAATAGTTACCGGATCGTCTGTGACAAGTTTGGCATTGAGCAACATCTTGCTCAATTAGTGGGCATTTATAAACTGGCGATATCGAATTTGCCGGTTAGGTAAAAGCTAACATGATGAAAGATCTTTTTGACACACCCTGGAAAATTTCAAATGAATCATTACGTCTGCTAATCTATCCATACCTGCGCCTTTTATTCAGTCTGCAACAAATTCGATGGGGGCCAAATTGGAAAATCATTGGTGTGCCGATCATTCAAAAGCACCGCCACAGTGTGATGAGGTTTGGGTCTGGATTCAGTCTTCGCTCATCGAAGAGTTCCAACCCTTTAGGAGTAAATCATCCCGTCATTCTTTGTACATGGCAAGCAGGCGCAGTACTTGAAATAGGGGATAATTTTGGGATGACAGGTGGATCACTATGCGCCGCGGAAGGTATCACAATCGGAAATAATGTCAATATTGGCGCTAATACAACCGTTATCGATACAGACTTTCATCCACTAGACCCAGAGATCCGCAGACAATCCCCGCAGGCCGCCCAAGCGGTATCAATTCGGATCGAAAACGATGTGTTTATCGGGATGAATTGCCTTATTCTTAAGGGAGTTACTATCGGGCATTCCTCGGTAATTGGAGCAGGCAGCGTCGTCACTCGAGATGTACCCGCCCGAGCAGTTGCCGCTGGGAATCCTGCAAGAGTAATTAAAGAATTCTAAGAATGAATATCTTAATTATTACCCTTTTTTACGCACCCGATGGTGGATCCAGCGCTCCATTATTCGCGCTGTTATGTTCAACACTTGCTGAACGTGGACATAATGTATCTGTAATTGCTGCAGTACCCCATTATCCAACAGGTAAGGTCCCATTAGGCTTTAAGGGCAAATGGATCAGACATTCTATCGAGAATGGAGTCAAAGTCATAAGGGTAGCTGTTCCATCATTGGATAGAGCTGATTTTAAGAATCGCATATTCCAGTTTATTTGTTTCCAGATCGGAGCAACTTTAGCTTCTCTTTTCAGGAAATTTGATGTTTCAATTGTGACCAATCCTGCCTTGGAGACCTGGTTGCCCTTCTTTTTCCTTGCTTTTCTGCGGTCCAAGCCTGTCATTTTCTCGATCCATGATGTATATCCAGATGTTGGGATTCGCTTGGGAATATTTCGTCACAAGCCGGTAATAGCTGCTGTTGAGATGCTTGAACGGTTTTGCCTGAATCATTCCGCAGGTGTGCGTATCCTTTCCGAGTCATTTAGAACTGGGATTCAAAGGTTGGGGGTACCCGACTCAAAGATCGCTCTCATTTACGATTGGGTGGATACTGACCTGATCCGCCCATTATCGCGCGATAACGACTTTTCCCGAGAATATAGCTTGAATGATAAATTTGTAGTGCTTTACGCTGGAAATATCGGGCTTTCGCAAGGCCTAGAGCACGTTCTGACCGCAGCCGAATTGCTTGCTGATCATGACGACCTGCGTTTTGTATTTGTTGGGGATGGGCCAGGTCGTGAAAACCTCCAGGTTCAAGCAGGGCAGCGAAAATTGACAAATGTTTGTTTTTTTCCTTTTCAACCCCGTGAACGACTCGCGGATGTATTGGCAAGCGCAAACATCTCATTAATTACTCTTCGGCGAGGTATTGGCCTCGATTCCTTACCTTCTAAAACATTTTCAGCTCTGGCCAGCGGTCGCCCTATTATTGCCAGTGTGGATGAGGAAAGTGACACTTGCCATCTCATTAATCGAGCTGAGGCTGGTGTTTGCATTCCACCGGAAGACCCCGGAATCTTGGCTACAACCATCATCACATTAAAAAGTGATCCTCACTTATGCATACGCCTCGGTTCCAATGGGCGACAATATATTACTCGACATCATTCCAGATTCAAGGCAGCGGAACAATTTGAACGACTTTTTTTGACAGTAATCGCATTAAGAAATAATAAAAATTAAATAACTAGGATGAAGTGAAATTTAGGTGCATTTTTCCGTTTGCACTCTCTTTATCCAAAGTATTTCTGATATCCTTTTCCTTGAATTGGAATACAAGATGAACGCTTCTTCTGTCAAACTCATTCGCATCGTCATTTTCAATAGCCAAATTTTGGTAAGGGCTGGTCTACGACTCATCGTTGAAAATTACCCGGGAATGAATGTGGTAGGTGAAGCCGGCGAAGAGAAAAAGGGGTTGGAGATTGTTGCTGATCTAAAACCGGATATCATCCTGCTTAAATTGGATCCAGCTTGGTCCTTTGGCTTGGAGATCATCCGAAAGTTGTACAAAGCGTCAAGTAGCTCACGGGTTATCCTGCTCGCCCAACCTGACGAAATTCAGATCTTTATTACCGCTATCCAGGAGGGAGTTTTAGGGATCGTTTTAAATACCCAAACCCCGGAAATCCTTATCAAGGCTATCCAGAAAGTTTTTGCCGGAGAAGTTTGGATTGAACGGTCAATGATTGCGAACTTGCTTTCCGGACTGATAAATGCCCAGAATTTCATAAAACAAGACCCACAGACCGAGTACATAGCCCAGCTCACCCCGCGTGAACGTCAGGTAATCCAGCAAATCGGACAGGGGCTGAAAAACTACCAGATTGCCAAAAAGCTCTGCCTGAGCGAATCGACCGTTCGTCACCATCTGACTTCCATTTATGGTAAATTAGGAGTGTCAGATCGGTTGGAGCTGCTGGTTTTTGCTCATCGCTACAACTTGGATTAACACGCACGTTATCTAAAATTCACGAATTATCGCTCTGGACGGGGATGAAAACTCCACCTGGATTGATTCGTCAATTCGTATGGTATATTTGTGCCTTCTCATATAGTCAGCATATGCCAAAATAAACCGAGGTATATAGGCGATGATGCTAAATAAAAATGCCGGATTCGACGATTTATTCTTCCGGTTTAATTGATATATTAGAACAATTCTATATTCAATCAAATTGCACCGGTTTGATGCCAGAGGCTAAGAGGTTATATGAGCATATCACCTAGCAATATTTTTGTCTCTGAAAGACGCAGTAAGCCAAGGATGAAATGTGCTTACCATGCCATGGTAAGAGGCGCTTCATTTGATGGAAAGAAATTTGAAGAGAACGGTACCGTTCTTAACTTGAGCGCAAGTGGCGCATATGTGTTACTAAACCATATAATTAAAAATGGACAGGATTTGTCGGTAAAAATTGCTTTTCCCACCGGCTCTCTTGAATGGGGAAGCTCCAAACTAGCTACGACTGGAGTCGTTGTTAGAACAGAAGGACTTTCTGAGGAAGTTTTAGGGATTGCCATCATGTTCCAAGACTATCGGTTCCTCTAAATCTTTGCAAACTTACCATCTAAGAGTCAGCCTAGATTCCGCGAAATTTTGAAAGGTACTTATTTATCCCGGGCTCGTTTTATCAAAGTTGGGAAGGAAAACATGACATGTTTAATGGACAACAAAATTTATATCTATCTAGAAGCCCGGTAATATTTCTTTCACTATTATTTGTAAAAACGACATAGTTTGTGCGGATTATATATGGTGAATGCAGAATGCTTTGCTGAATGGCAGCGTCGTCAGGGCAATCAAGTCCTTCGCTCTAAGAGTTCCTTTTGGTATGAGGCGGGACCGCGTGTTTTTCAAGCTTTTCCATACAGCTGGATCATTACTCCTTCGGAACAAGAATTATATGATCTAATAATCCACAATGGGATTATTGCCCTTCGTTATTCAACTCCGATTGAAGCCCCCGAAGGTAAAATCAGTTATCATATTGTCAGGAGCAATCCATATTCTCTCGATATAATAAGAAAGAAGTCGCGAAAATGCATCAGCGATGGATTGGGCTTCTGCAAAGTGGAGGAAATCCCCTTGTCGCGCCTAGCGCAGGAAGGCTGGTGTTTACAACAAAAGACACTCATTCGCCAAAAACGCACTGATAGTATGGGTCAGAAGGGGTGGGAAAAAATATGCAAGGCAGCAGAGGGAATCCCTGGCTTTCAAGCCTGGGGCGCTATTGTGGGTGTAGAATTGGCAGCTTCCCTATTAACAATGCAGATCGATGATATCGGGTATATTCTTTATTCTCTTAGCCAACAAGAATATTTTAATAAGTATGTTAACCATGCTCTTTTTTTTGCGGTTACGGTTGAACTCTTAAAAAATGAAAGAATCAATTCGATATTCTATACGGTGCAGTCTTTAGATGCACCGTCGAGTGTAGACGATTTCAAATTTCGAATCGGTCTTGAACCAAGAGCTGTGCGCCAAAGAGTGATCTTTCATCCCCTCCTTGCACCTTTGGCCAATAAATTTACCCACCATTTCATTAATCAACTACTCCGACTTGTTACAAATAAACATTTCTTGGCCAAAGCAGAAGGAATGCTTCGTTTTAATTTAGAGGGAAAACTTCCTTCTGATCAACAACATTTACCAGATTGCTTGAACACATTACTACCAATAAATTCCTGCAAAGAACAAAGCGAGTTGCTTTCTTCAAAATAGTTTCATTGATAATAAGCTGATGATCTCTTATACGGAATCAACTCTGTTATAGATGGAGCACAAGATTGAGTCGACCACCTTATTTATCTCAAGAACAAACTCAAGTTCGAATCGAGTGGATGAGATCTTTCTCCATCCTGGGAAAACTTGACAACTTTGCCAAACGACTTCTGGATATATTCGCCGCAACCGTTGGTTTATTTTTTCTTTTGCCATTCTTTGCCTTGATTGGTATTTTAATCAAACGTGACTCCCCAGGCCCTGTTATTTTCAGAGGAAAACGCTTGGGGAAAAATGGGCGTATTTTCCAAATGCTGAAATTTCGTACTATGTATGATAATCCCATCAGTTATGATGGGCCTCGCCTGACCTGTAAATACGATGATCGAATTACACCTTTTGGCTCCTGGCTCCGCAATACTAAAGTAAATGAATTGCCTCAACTCTGGAATGTTTTAATAGGAGATATGAGCTTGGTCGGTCCACGACCAGAAGACAACGTCATTGGAAATGATTGGGACGAAAATACCCGCAAAGCGATCCTATCCGTTCGCCCCGGGATCACCAGCCCGGCCAGCATTCTATATCACGACGAGGAATCATTATTATCCAAAGATAATATCATCGAAGATTATTTTAAGAATATCCTCCCTGATAAAATGCGCCTCGACCTACTTTATGTTCGGAATAGATCATTTGGTTCTGACCTTGACATCATTTTATGGACCTTAATCATCATTGTTCCAATAACCATACAGGAGACGATTCCAGAAGGGTATCTTTTCTCGGGTCTCTTCGCCCGTTTCATTAACCGGTACGCATTTTGGTATCTGATCGATATCATTACCACACTCCTTGTCATAGCAATCGTAGGTTGGTTGTGGCGTATTCAAATCCCATTGAATTGGGGGATTCAAAATCTAACTATCCTTGCAATTGTTCTTGCTTTCATATTCAGTGGGGTAAATTCTATTTTGAGACTTGACCGGATCGAATGGTCCAGTGCAACGACCAATAATGTAATTGTCCTGGCACTATCCGGTTGGTTCGTTACTTTTGTTTGGTGGCTGTTTAACTATTTCCTTTTAGCTTACCACTGGTTCAATTTAGAGCCGTTGCCTACCAGCATGATCCTCATCATCGGCTTCCTTGCTCAGGTTGGTTTTATAGCCTCACGGTTTAGATACAGAATTATTTCGGCAATCGCAAATATATGGTTGAGTTGGCGAAGGAATGTCTTAGATATCGGTGAAAAGGTATTGATTGTGGGAGCTGGTGAAAATCTTTCCACCGCCAACTGGCTCCTAAAACGGAATGAATTCCAGTATATATTTAAGATTATTGGTGTGGTGGATGATAATATCCCATCTAAACATGGCATGTTGTTGAATGGATGCCTGGTTCTCGGATGTGTCGCTGATCTTCCGAAGATTGTAAAAAAGGAGAAAATTGGCGTTATTGTTTTTACCACCTTGAATATTCCTCAGGATATTAAGGAATATGCCGATAATCTGAAGACAAACTCGAACGTAAGATTGATCTTCTTGGATAATCTTTCAAATATTATCAGTCAACAATTGACTTCGCCGGTTGTACCTCTGGCGTATTCATCCTGGTCAGAAGGTTATCTTAAGTATCTTGCGTTACATGACGTTATTACAGGGCTTCCTAATCAGATTCTCTTTGAGAATTCCCTGCGTCATGCCATTGCTTTAGCGAAACGTTACAAAACCCAACCCAAGGTGATGTTTATTGATTTGGATATTAGCAAAAATAATCAGAAGATCGAACAAAAAACTTGGAATGAAATAATTAGGAAGGTCACCGAACGACTTCAAAAAATAAGAAGAGAAAGCGATACATTAGCCTTTCTTGGAATTTATGGATTCGCTTTTATATTTGACAACAATTGCGACGATAACGCCATTAAGACGATTGTTAAAAGAATTTTAAAATCTCTAACCCAACCTATCCATTTTAAAGGTCTAACGATCATCCTATCTACTACAATTCATATCTCCACAGAATTTGAAAACAGTAGTACTGTAATGGAAAGCGGTAAGGAAGGAATACTCTTAGATTATTTGATCGCTAACCGTCAAATTTATCAGGATATCATATGATTAAACGCAAAAATTGGGATAAAAAGCGAATATTAATTACCGGCGCGGGCGGTTTTATTGGAAGTCATTTGGTAGAAACGCTTGTTTTATCAGGGGCTTCGGTACGCGGGTTTATTCATTATAATTCTCGTGGTGATATTGGCCTGTTAAGCCATCTCCCTTCGCAAATTCTATCTGGTGTAGAAATTGTCGCTGGGGATTTACGTGATCCGCAGGCTATTCAAAAAGCTGTTAATGGTTGTCAAGTGGTTTTCCATCTTGGAGCACTAATATCAATCCCATATTCATACTATCACCCATATGAAGTTGCGGAGACAAATTTTTTAGGCACAATGAATGTGCTTATTGCCTGCCAGGAAAAAGGGGTGGAAAGAATCATCCATACATCAACCAGCGAAGTATATGGGACTGCGCAACATGTTCCAATTGACGAATCCCATCCTTTGCGCGGTCAATCGCCATATTCCGCGAGTAAAATAGGCGCAGATAAATTGGTGGAGAGTTTTTATTGCAGCTACGGCTTGCCTGTAGTAACCGTGCGCCCATTTAACACTTACGGTCCACGTCAATCCAATCGAGCAATCATCCCAACGATTATCACACAAGCGCTAACTCAAAGAACAGTGAGTTTGGGTAATGTAGAGACGACGCGTGATTTTACTTATATAGATGACACTGTTAATGGATTTTTAAAAGCCGTGGAAGCAGAAAAGGACTATTTAGTCGGGAAGACATTCAATTTGGGCTCGGGGCAGGAGATTAAAGTAAGCGATTTGGCGCGAATGATTGTAAAAAAAATGGATCACCCGATTGAAATTAAAATTGATCCAGACCGATTGAGGCCCCCAAATTCCGAAGTTTTACGATTGTTATCTGATAATTCATTGGCTAAAAAAACCTTTGGGTGGCAGCCAGAGATTGATCTTAACGACGGTTTAGATCGAACGATTGCGTGGATTAAAAATCATCTTGATCAATATCAGATGGGTTCGTATCAGTTTTAATGGGAAGGAGTAAAGATGAAAGGTATCATTTTGGCTGGTGGTAAGGGTACCCGACTGGCGCCGTATACGACGATCCTTCCAAAACCTCTAATGCCGATTGGCGACATGCCGATCCTTGAAGTTATTTTACGGCAATTGAAATCTGCTGGGATCAATGATGTGGTATTAACTGTGGGTCATCTTGCCGGCTTACTAAAAGCATTCTTCAATAATGGGGAGGAGTTGGGGCTTAATATTCAATATAGTTATGAAAAAATTCCTTTAGGGACTGCCGGACCGCTCTCCTTAGTGGATGGATTAGACGAGACCTTTTTGGTAGCCAACGGAGATGTGCTTACGACACTCGAACTAAGCGACCTCATCCGTTTTCATAAAGAAAAAAAGGCTGTTGCCACAATTGCAACACACCATCGTAAAGTAAATATTGACTACGGCGTTCTTGAATGGAAGGGAAGTAATCAAATTTCTGGTTATTCAGAGAAACCAAGTATTGATTATTGGGTGAGCATGGGAATTTACATTTTCGAACCAAATGTATTAGCTTATATTCCTTCTGGTCAGTATCTGGATTTCCCCGAACTGGTCAAGAAATTGCTGTCCGCTGGGGAAAACGTTTTTGGATACCAATTCGATGGCTACTGGCAAGATCTTGGACGCCCAGATGACTATAAAGATGCTACCAGGGATTTTGAGCAAATGCGTTCTCGTTTTTTACATGAGGATAACTAATTATGAAATGGCGTATTCCACTATCCGATATTGATTTTGGCTCTGAAGAAATTGTAGCTGTTCAGAAGGTGCTCGAGAGTCGTTGGCTAACCATGGGATCTGTTACACAGAAATTTGAGGAGTCCTTGGCACATTATGTTGGTACTAAGCATGCCATTGCAGTGACAAATGCAACAGCTGCACTGCATCTTGCTTGTCTGGCAGTTAATATTAGCCGATGTGATGAGGTGATTGTACCCTCGCTTACCTTTGTTGCGACTTCTAATGCTGTTTTATATGCCAAAGGAAATCCTGTTTTTACAGATATCACAGCTGAGATGGATCTAAATATATCCCCAAGGGCGATTGAGGCTAACATTACAGAACGTACACGAGCAATTATCGTCGTCCACTATGGAGGCTATCCCTGCGATATGCGCGAGATCACAGCATTAGCAAAAAGAAATAATTTGCAGGTCATTGAAGATGCAGCGCACGCAATAGGTTCAGAACTTGAAGGTCATAAACTTGGCACAATAGGTAATATTGGATGTTTTAGCTTCTTTTCAAATAAAAACATGACAACCGGGGAAGGGGGAATGTTGGTGACGAATGATGATGCTTTTGCAAAAGAATTACGACTGCTTCGTTCCCATGGCATGACCAGCTTAACCTGGGACCGGCACCAGGGGCACGCTTGGGATTATGATGTGGTGGCATTAGGTTACAACTATCGCATTGATGAAATACGGGCAGCTCTAGGTATAGTTCAGTTGGGGAAACTGGAAAGAAATAATGAACGCCGCCGGGAATTGACGCAATACTATCGTTCTTTATTGCAGGATTTAACCCCTGAAATTGGTATTCCGTTTGAAAATTATCGGGGAATTTCCGCGGCTCATCTGATGCCGATCCTATTACCGGATGGGTTGAGGCGAAACGTATTTATTGAAAGTATGAAAGCAAAAGGCATCCAGACAAGCCATCATTACCCACCCATTCATAGATTTTCAGCTTATCAAAATAACCCTGACATCATCCAAAAGAATCTACCTATAACTGATGAAGTTGCTAAACGTGAGGTAACTCTGCCCCTGTATTCGACGCTTTCTAATGCGGATGCTCTGATAGTAGTGGACGCGGTCAGAGAATCGCTTCTTGAAAGCAAAGAATCATAAGAAAATCCCCAATTACCCTTTGAAAAGGGGACGGATGATGTTGTAAAGCATATTAATGCTGAACAAATAGTTTTTGTACGTAGGGACTACGACTAATTCTCAATCTAAATTGTTGGGTAATGGACAAAGATGACTTATCAGTCTCATAGTTAATTGAGACAGAGGGTCACCAAAAAGCCACAAACCATCATAATCAAAAGCCTCAGTCTCATAGATTGCTGTCGTCTACTGGAGCAATATCTGCCATTTTGTTCTTCCCGATTATCTTCTACTGAAGTGTAAATGAGAATGGGAGAGTTATCCTTTAGGAACTGTAAGACATCGGAAGTTCTACAGCTACTAGTTTCTTATAAGCGGAATTATCTGGGTAGGTAACCCTCCCGTGAAATAGAACCAGCAGAAAGTGGGTACTTCTGGCAAAATTAGACCCAGGAGCAACCACATGAAGCAGTCGAAGTTCAGT
>Ga0209777_10002914_pt1 | contig 21789 bp, 18 predicted proteins | sample FrelakmetHBP12HB_FD_187147 | JGI IMG/M metagenome (GOLD analysis project Ga0209777, IMG submission 187147) | Freshwater lake sediment microbial communities from the University of Notre Dame, USA, for methane emissions studies -HBP12 HB (SPAdes)... | ecosystem: Environmental > Aquatic >...
CGCGCCGGGCGACATTCATCACCGCCGGGAAGCTCCCGAACGCGGTGACCCGGAACCGGGTTCGCCGCCGCCTGCGCGAAATCTACCGGAACTCCCGTGACCGGTTTGCGCCGGGCCAAGACTACATTCTGAGGGCAGACCGGAACGCGGCGACCGCCGAATTCAGCAGCCTGCGCGAAACAGTGCTTGGGCTGGCTGACAAGGCTCGCGAGACAAAACCCCAATGACCGCCAGTCATTCTGATTCCACCGCACGCCCTGGCGTAATGCGTAAGGCGTCAGGCGTAGTGCGTTTGATGCTCTGTTCCCTGGTCCGCGCCTACCAGATTCTGCTCTCTCCCCTGCTGCCCCGCACCTGCCGGTTCACGCCGAGTTGTTCGGAATACATGATTCAAGCAATCACCGTTTACGGCGTCGTTCACGGCGTCGGCAAAGGACTCTGGCGCCTGCTGCGGTGCCAGCCGTTCTGCAAAGGCGGATATGACCCGGTAACACCGGAGCGGGAAGTCAGATTGCAGATTACTGAATACAGAATGCAGAATTCCCCGGCCGGAAAGGACTGAGATGGAAGATACCCGGCGAGTTCTGATTGCCTTCCTGCTGGTGTTCGTGATGCTGTTCCTGTGGACCACGCTGACCGGGAAGAAGAAGGCCGCGCAACAGCCCCAGGTCCAGACCCAGACCCAGCAACCGCTCGCGGCCCAGCCTGCGCCTGCGGTTCAGCCTGCCGCCCCGGCCGTTGCGAAGGAAGTCATCCCCGAACGTTTCGATACCCTGGAGAATCGTGAACTCAGAATCGTGTTCTCGTCCTATGGCGGCACGATTACGTCAGTCTGGCTGAAAGAGTACAAGGCCGAGCTGGTTCCGACCGGCTCCCACGTGTTCGGGCTCGGGTTGCCGACCCCGCGCGACTACGCGGACTTGTCCGACCTGAGTATGACCCCGCGCCGCGCGGGCGACACGCTCCAGTACACGGCCGCGCTGGGTGCGCCCGAGAGCCTGCTCACGATTACCCGGAGCTATCGGCTGAGCGATAACTACTGCCTGGCAAGCGGGGTCGATCTGGCCGGCCCGAACTCCGGTTACCTGATGCTGTTCCGCAACGGCTCCGCGCTCACCGAGCCCAACAAGAACGAGGAGCTGGTGCGCACTACCCTGCTCGCCCAGGACCAGAAGTTCCTGCGCTACGGCACGCGCCAGGTGAAGGCCCAGTTGAACCTGGGCGGGAAATTCACCTGGGCCGGAATGAAGACGCTGTATTTCCTGACCGCGCTCGTGCCCCAGAACTTCCAACTCGACACGCTGATTGCCGCCGGCCTGGTCGACCGCCGCCTGGGCTGGATTGCCGGCGTGAAAGGCGCGCGCACGAGCGACCGGTACCGCATCTATTTCGGCCCGCTGGCATACTCCGCCCTGCGCGCCTGCAGCCTGCAGGCGGCGTTTGATTTCGGGCGCTTCCTGGTCATTGACCTGAAGTGGATTGGCCTGCCGATTCTGAAGTTCCTGCAACTGGTCTATCGCCTGGTCAAGAACTTCGGGCTGGCGATTATCATCTTTGCGATTGTCATGAAGGCGATTTTCTTCCCGCTCTCGCGGGTCCAGAATCGCCAGATGAAGAGCATGCAACTGCTTCAGCCCAAGCTCGACGAGCTGAAGAAGCGCTACAAGAACGACGCCGAGGGCCTGAACCGGGAGACGATGCAGCTCTACAAACTGTACAAGGTCAACCCGCTGGCCGGATGCCTGCCGCTGCTCATCCAGATGCCGATATTCTTCGCGATGTACCAGGTTCTGCGCACCAGCATCGACCTGCGCCATGCCCAGTTCATCTTCTGGATTCACGATCTGTCCTTGAAAGACCATTTCTACGTTCTGCCGATTCTTATGGGCGTCTTCTCGATTGCCCAGAGTCTCCTGACCAGCGTCGGGCAGCAGAACAAGATGCTGATGTTCATGATGCCGGTTTTCATCACCGTCATCTTCCTTAACTTCCCATCCGGGCTTCAGCTCTACTGGCTGATGTTTAACATTCTCTCAATCATCGAGAGTCTCATTGTGCAAGGAGGAATGAAATGGCCGAAGATTTTCCAACGGGCTCAAGCGACGACGCCCTAGGCGATTCTCCGTACGACGCTGAGGAGCGTTTCCCGGGCCGCAACCTGCCTGCCACCGACGAGGTTGCCCAGGAAGCCGCCACGGTTGTCCGCACCCTGCTCGAGCATATCGGCATCCGGGCGCGGGTTGAGGTCGAAACGGCGCACGGCGAATACTACGTCAACATCAAGCCCCAGCTTTCCAAGGGCCTGCTGATTGGACGGCGCGGCACGACCCTGCGCGCCATCCAGTACCTGACCCGGCTCATTGTCAAGCGCAAGTTCCCGGACGTCGCACCGGTTATGGTTGACGTCGGTGGTTACCGCCTGCGCCGCGAGAGTTTTTTGAGCAAGAAGGCCGAGGCGGTGGCCCGGATCGTCCTGGAAACCAGGCGCGAGATGTCGCTGGACCTGCTCACCGAGAAGGAAATGGAAATCATCGCCGAGCATCTGAAGTCCATCCCCGAAGTCCGGGTCTATTCGGTCCCGGCCGGCACCAAGCAGAACGTCATCATCGCGCCGAAACAGTGACGGCGATTTGAGTTTGCGAGTCGTGAAGCGAGATCCCGGACTTCCGCAGACTGCGCGGGTTTGAACCGTGGTCCGAACTCGAGAATCTGTGAAATCGGCGAAATCTGCGGCTGAGAACAAGAACGCGACCATCATCGCCCAGGCGACCCCGCCTGGCGAAGGCGGCATTGCCGTGATTCGCGTCTCCGGGCCCGATGCCATCCTGCTCTCCGACCGGTTCTTCGCCGGCAAGCGGTCGCTCGCCCGCATCCCGGGCTACACGATTGCCCACGGCTACATCTCGGACCCCAGGATTCCATCGGTGCTCGACGAGGTGCTGGTCTCGGTCTTCCGCGCGCCGCACAGCTACACCGGCGAGGACATGACCGAGATTTCCTGCCACGGCGGCGCCGCCGCCGGCTCGGCGATCATCCGGCTGCTGCTCGCGACTGGCAAAATGCGCCCGGCACAACCGGGCGAGTTCACGCGCCGCGCGGTCCTGAACGGCAAGCTCGACCTCGCCCAGGCCGAGGCGATTCCCGACCTCGTGCGCGCGCCGAGCGAAATGGCCCGGCAGAAGGCCGCGGCCCAGCTCTTCGGCGCGTTCTCGCGCCGGATTGACGAACTCCGCGGCAACCTGCTCGCGGTTCAGACCGACCTGACCGCGGCGCTCGAATTCGCGGACGACCTGCCGGCCGGCAATCAGCGCCGAATCGACGCCCGATTGCGGGCAGCCCGGCGGCAACTGAACCGGCTGGTCGAGCAGGCCGAGTCCGGCCCCCTGCTTAGGCAGGGAGCGCTGGTCGTGATTGTCGGCAAACCCAATGTCGGGAAGTCTTCGCTCTTCAACTGCCTGCTGGAACAGGACCGGGCGATCGTCACCCCGCTTCCGGGCACGACCCGGGACGCGCTGGAAGCGAATCTGAACGTGGGCGGCATTATCGTCCGGCTGGTAGACACCGCCGGCTGGCGTGCGCGAACCGGCCACATCGAGGCCATCGGCAAGGCGAAAGCGAAGCACTACGCGGACCGGGCCGACGCCCTGCTTGCGGTGCTCGACAGCTCGCGCTCGCTCACCCGCGAAGATGAAGATGTCCTCGCCGCGACTGACGGACGCCGCGCAATCACGGTGCTGAACAAGACCGACATCGTGCCTCATCGCGCCTCTCGCCTGCCGGTTGCCGCCGATCGCCTGCAACCCTGCGTGCACGTGTCCTGTCGCACCGGCGCCGGCATCCCGCGCCTGCGTTTGGTCCTGGCCCGACTCTTCACCGGCCACCGGCCTGACGCTGATTTCATCGCCAACCAGCGGCACGTCGACGGCCTGCGCCGCGCGGCCCGGGCAGTGGATAACGCGGCCCGGCACAGCGCGCTCGACACACGGGTCCAGGAACTGGGCAGCGCGCTGGAGGCCCTGCATGAGCTTCTCGGCCGGGTGACCAGCGACGAGATTCTCGACCAGGTCTTCAGTCAGTTCTGCATCGGCAAGTAGCATGTATCAGAAGGTACTGCTCTACGTTGACGACCGGCCTGAGAGTGAGAAAGCCGCGAGCGAGGCGCTGCGCCTGGCCCGGGTCTGCGACGCGCGCATCTTCGCGACCTGGGTCATGCCCGAGACCGTAACGCCGACCGCCCTCGCGCAACCGACGAAACGGCGGGCCGGCAAACGCAAGGCCCAACCGGGTTCTGAGCTTGAGGAGCATGCCTGGAGCCGGCTCTATGAAATTGAAGACGATGCTTTCGAACAGAACGTGAGAATCTCGCTGTTGCTCGAAACCGGCAACCGCGATGACAAGTTACTGGCCGTGATTGACAGCTACCAGTTGGACGCCCTGATGCTCGGCACCCGGTCCATTGCCGGCTGGGAAGCTCTGATTGAGCGCTCGCCGGTAGCCGTCATGCTGATACGATAGGAGGAGTAATGGAGAAACTGTCCGCGATGATGGTTCAGGAGGCAGTGGTTCTGGACCTCAAGGCGCAGGACAAGGTCGGCGTGATCAAGGAACTGGCGCAATTGCTGATTGCCCGGGACCTGATTACCGACCCGGACGAATTCTACGCGGCAATCCTGAGACGGGAGAACCTGGAAAGCACCGGTATCGGGTCCGGCATCGCGATTCCCCATGCCCGGACCAAAGCGGTCAAACAACTGGTGCTGGCCTTCGGGCGCTCGGTGGCGGGCGTTGATTTCAACAGCCTGGACAACAAGCCCTGCTACGACATCTTCCTGATTGCCGCGCCCGAGGAGAAGAAGTCCGAGTACATTGCGACCTTGGCCCGGCTTTCGAAATTCCTGCGCCGGGAAGAGGTGCGCAACGACCTTACTCAGGCCAAGACGGCTGAAGAAGTAATCGAGATTGTCCGGCGCTACGAATAGCCCGGTCTAAGCCCGCTCGAGCAGGACCAGCCGGCGGGCAATGAGCGGCAACGGGAAGTCCCGGACTTCCTTGAGCCGCAGGTGCAGCCGGTGCAGGGCCGGCTGCGCGAGTTTCAATTCCGCCTCGACCGTCGTCGACTTGTAGAGGATAATCCGGCCGCCCGGTTTGAGCAGACCGGCCACCCAGCGCGCAACCTCCGCGGTCTTGCCGACCAGCCGGCACACCACTACATCAGCCTTAATGTCTCGAATCGCCTCCGCGCGCTCGGCCCGAACCGTGGTGCGCTCCAGCCCGAGTTCCTGTACCGCATGTTCCAGGAACCGTGCCTTCTTGTCGATGGACTCAACCAGCACAAGGCTGATGTCATCCCGGGCAATCTTCAACGGAATCCCGGGCAATCCGCCGCCCGTGCCCACGTCGCACACGCTCGCGTCCCGGGGAATCAGACTTGCCGCGGTCAGCGAGTCAGTGAAGTGATAGGTCGCGAGCCGGTCCAGGTCCTTGCGCGAGACGAGGTTGACCCGCGCGTTCCACTCTCGCAGCAACTGCTCATACTTCTGGAAACGCACGAGCTGGGCCGGCGACAACTCGAGTCCCAACTTCTGTACGGCAACGGCAAACAACTCCCACGTCTGTTCGTTGGTATTTCTCACTACTCACTACTCACTAATGACTACTCACTATGCTGGACTCTGACCTTGCGCCGTTCGCGGCGCCCACGCCTATTTCGGCGTCGGCGGTTTGTCCGGGATGTAGACGTTGGATTCGAGGAAGCTGCTGAACTCGGTCCACTTGACGTCCTGGTTCCGGGCGACCATTTCCCGGTAGATTGCAGTGAATGCGTCCATGTGGTCGAGCATGTGCAGCAGGTACGCCTCGACGAACTTCGGGGTTTTGGGCGCGCCGAACTCCATCTCGCCGTGGTGGCTGAGAATCATATGCAGAATCATCCGCGCGAGTTCCTCCGGGAAGTCGGGCAGCTTGCGGATTGCCGCGTCAATGCGCTGGTAGCCCATCACCACGTGCCCGAGCAATCGGCCATCCCAGGTGTGGTCAATGGCGTTGGTGTACTGGTACTCGTCAATCTTACCCGCATCGTGCAGGATTATCCCGGCGACCAGCAGCGGGTAGTTGACTTCCGGATAAACCGTTTTCAGCGGCGCCGCAATCCGGAGCATGAACAGGGTATGCTCCAGCAATCCGCCGAGATAGGCGTGATGCACCCGGGCCCCGCCCGGCGCTTCCTGAAACCGCTTCACGAATTCGGCATCACTGAACACCAGGTCCAGCAACTGCCGCAGGTGCGGGTCGGTCACCTGGTCGAACGCCGCGACCAGTTCCGCATACATCTCGTTGATCGGGTACTTGCTGCCGGCGATGAAGTCATCCCGGCTGATTTCCTTTTCCAGCACCGGAGTCACATGGGCCACGGTCAGTTGTAGCTTACCGTTGTACTCTCCGACCGAGCCGTTCACGCGCACGAACTGCCCGGGTTTGGCCGAATCGAGCAACTCAGTGACGTTGTCCCAGACCACGGCATTGATGGTCCCGGTCTTGTCCGCGAATTCGAGCTTCAGGAAATGCCCGCCGTCACGCCGGTCCTTCACTTCCCGGCCCGCGACATAGAAGATGTCGCTGACCATAGTCTTGACCGTGAGGTCTTTGACGAATTGGCGCTTCATGTCAGTGAGTGGTCAGTAGTGAGTAGTGAGCAGTGAGTAGAAAACTTGCTCCCTCGCTCCCTACTGAAATGAACAGCGGAACGAAATCCGGTGCGAGTTGCCGAGCAGGACCATCGGGACATAGGCATAGTCGAGTTCGTAGTGCTTCAATCTGAACCCCAGCCCGGCTGACAACCCGGCCAGGATATCCGAACCACCGCCGCCCTTCAGGTCGCCGCTCGCGGTCGTCAGACCGGCCCGCAGGCAGACGTTCTGCGACACCCAGCCTTCGGCCCCGGCCCGGACTTCGAACTTGTTGTCGAGCGGCTGATGCGCCTCCAGGTCGAGCCGCAGGCGTGACACCGGTGAGTACCCGAACCCGAACCCGAAGTCAATCGGCAGCTTGTCGGCCTGGGTTTCGAACGCCTTCAGTGACGTGCCCAGGTTGTGCGCGACAAAGGTCGCCTGCAGGCCCGTGCTCAGGGTGTACTTCACACCCAAATCCGCGGCCAGCCCCAGGGCCCAGAAGCTGTCAATCTTGCCGTAGAGCATCTTCAGGCCGGCGCCGACCGAGAGTTTCTTCGTCGGCTGCCAGCCGAACGCCGGGTTGATGTCGAGATACGACACCGAGAACGTGCCTAGGTCGGTATTCAGGTCATCGGTACGCTTCATCGCGCCGCTGTTGATGTAGTAAGCGCCGACGCCGAAGGCCTTGTCTTTCATCGGATTGACATAGGCGAGCGCGCCACTCTGCACGCCGGCAACGTAAGAAATGTAGCTCAAACCGGCCTCGGCCATCTTCGCTTCCACGATGCCGGCCGGGTTGTACCAGATGCCGAACGCGTTGTCGCTGAACCCCAGCGCCGCCGTGCCCATCGCGGCCTCCTGGGCGGTCGGCGTGACTTTGAGGAAGTTGAAACCCGTGGTTCCGACATTGGGCCCGATGTCGCCGACCAGCGCCAGACTGAGCAAAACCTGCATCATAGTGCAATAGCTTAATCTCGGGATTATCCTTGTCAAGACCTTTGTGGCTTGACAAGGCCGGCGGGCGGACTAAACTGACCCGTAAGGCAAGCGCCTGCGCCGGACGCTTCCCTACCAATTCTCAGAAATAGGAGTTACGATCATGACTGCTGACTTTGGTTCTCTACCTTCGAGCGCCGCCGGGATTCTCGACTGGCCCTGGCCGCAGTTTGAACCCTTCTATGCCGACCTCTCGGCCCGGACCATCACTCGGGCGAAGGTCGGGACGTTTCTCGCCGACTGGACCCGCATCACCGAGCTGGTCGACGAAATCTACAATCGCTTGTACGTGGCGACCACGGTCAACACCGCGGACAAGTCCGCGCATGACCGGCTCACGCGGTTCCTAGACTCGGTTTTTCCCCAGGTCCAGCAGGCCGAGCAGGTCCTGAAGTCCAAACTGCTCGCAAGCAAGGTCGAACTGCCCGACTTCGCACTGTCCCTGCTCAGGATGAAGGCCGAGGCCGCCCTGTTCCGCGATACGAACCTGCCCCTGCTGGTCCAGGAGCAGAAATTCAATACCGCCTACGAACGCATCATCGGAGCCCAGACCGTGGACTGGGAGGGTCGGGAGCTCACCCCGACCCAACTGCGCATGGTTCTGTTCGAGGCCAACCGGGGCCGGCGCGAGGCGGCCTGGCGCAGAACCCTAGCCCGCCAGCTTGCGGACCGCGAGAACATCAACCGCCTGTGGCAGCAGATGCTCAAGCTCCGGTTCCAGCTCGCGCGCAACGCAGGCCTGACGAACTACCGCGACTATCGCTGGCAGCAGATGTTGCGTTTCGACTACACGCCCGGGAACTGCCGGACGTTTCAGCAGGCAATCGAGCGGGCCGCGGTTCCGGCCGCGCGGCGCATCTACGAGCGCCGCCGCCAGCGGCTCGGGGTCGAAACCCTGCGTCCATGGGACCTCGAGGTTGACCCGCTGAACCGTCCACCGCTGCGGCCGTTCACGAAGATCGAAGAACTGCGCGACGGAACGCTGAAGATTGCCCGCAATGTCAGCCCGGCGTTTGGCGAGTGCCTGGCGACAATGGCCCGGGAAGGGCTGCTCGACCTGGAGAACCGGAAGAACAAGGCACCCGGCGCCTACTGCACCGGCTACCAAGCCGCCAAACGCCCGTTCGTGTTCCAGAATGCGGTCGGTACTGCCGAGGACATCCGGACCCTGCTGCACGAGGGCGGCCATGCCTTTCATGCCTTCGAAACTGCGAAACTGCCCTATATTCAGCAGCGCGGGGTCGGACTCGAATTCGCCGAGGTCGCCTCGATGGGCATGGAACTGCTGGCCCTGCCCTGGATGGGCAAAGAGAAGGGCGGGTTCTTCGCCGGGGAAGACCTGGCGCGCACCCGCACCGAGCAGCTCGAGAAGCTGATCCTGTTCTGGCCCTATATGGCAGTGGTGGACAGTTTTCAGCACTGGGTCTATGAGAACCCGGACGCGGCGCTCGAGCCGGCGATCTGCGACCGGATTTGGGGCGAGCACTGGCAGCGGTTCATGCCCGGCGTGGACTGGTCCGGACTCGAAGCCGAGATGATGACCGGCTGGCACCGCAAACAGCACATTCACACCGCGCCGTTCTATTACGTCGAGTACGGCCTGGCCCAGCTCGGCGCAGTGCAGGTCTGGGCCAATGCTCTCAAAGACCAAGAGCAGGCGGTCCGCCGGTATCACGAATCCCTGAAGCTGGGCGGCACTCGCTCGCTCCCGGACCTGTACGCCACTGCCGGAGCCGAGTTTGCGTTCGATGCACAGACCCTGGGCAAAGCCGTCGAGCTGATTGAGCAGCAACTGGGAAGTAGTGAGTAGTCAGTAGTTAGTAGTGAAGGAGGAATACATGAGAAAGACATTACTTCTGCTCGCCGTGCTCGGTATTGTCGCCTGTGCGCTTGCGGCCGAAGAACCATTTCACCGAACCCTGGCCGTCACCGGCACGGCTGAGGTCAGAGTAACGCCCGACATCTGCTACATGAGCTTCGTAGTCACGACCCACAACCGGAGCGCGGTGCAGGCCTATGACGACAACAACGTCCAGATGGGCAAAATCAACAGCGCGGTCAAGGCCCAGGGCATTGAAGCCAGGGACCTGCAGACCATTAACTTCACGATCACGCCCGAATACCACTACGAGAAGGGCACCAGCAAGCGCGTATTCGACGACTACCTGGTCAACAATACCCTTTACGTCAGCGTGCGCGACCTGACCAAAGTGTCGGCGATTCTCGATGCGGCGATGAGCGCGGGCGCGGCCGAGGTCGGCGGCGTGACCTTCACGATTGAAAACCCCAAGAAGTACACGGCCGGTGCCCGAATCGACGCCCTCAAGGCCGCCCGGGCCAAGGCCGATGTGATCGCCGAACAGACCGGTGTGAAAATCGTGAAGCCGATGAGCATCTCGGAGGCGGAACCGAACAGCTACGGCTGGATGAATGCGCAGGCCAACACCGCGGTAGCCGAGGACATCACCACCCGCGAAGAAACCCCTTCACTGGAACCCGGCCAAGTCAAGCTGACCCACACGGTGTACATCACTTACGAAATCGAATAGTCACTGATACGAGATTAGCACTGCGAGCTGCCTGGCGGCGGCCCGCAACCATTCCGAGCCTATCGCTACCGGGTCAGCCGGAACCGGAGATGATCAATCCGGCGGCTGAAGTTCCGACCGGCGCTCCATTCGGATGCACTGGGCCGGACAGGAGTCAACGCACAGCCCACAGCCATAGCACTTGTTGCGGTCCAGCACGAGCTTATCGCCCTTCGTCTTGCGCGCGCCAAAGTAGCAGACCTTCTCGCACTCGCCGCATTGCGTGCAGTCCGCCATCGCGGTCTGTTCTCTCATGTCGCCCTTGTCGCAGGTGTATTTAGCATTTCCTTTATCATCTTTGTCCACGAAGTAGCCGCAACAGTCCGAACAGCAGAAACAGATGCCTTCAGTGCCGGTCCGCGCGTCGTTGCGGAACGGTCGGGTGACGAGCCATTTGTCCTTCGCTTCCTGCATTATCACATCGGCCTCGGCCCGGGTGATGCTCTTCTTACCCGAGCCGCTGCCCTGGTCGGCCTCGACCCAGAACAGGCAGACGTCAATCCGCGACTGCTTGCAGCCATTCGGATTGCCTTCGCGACAACCGCAGTTCGAGACCCAGAACTCCCTGTTCTTCGCAATCAACTCGCGCGCCTGCTCATGGGTGCAGACGTAGTGAATTGGTATCTTGTCTTCGCTCATCTCTCCCTCCTGGTTCGATTCAGCCACAGAGATCTCCCAGGGTCCGTCGCGGACGCAAATCCGCAGCAGACCGTCCTCAACCGCACGCCGGCGATTATACCGTTACTCCGACCTCGAAGCAAGCAAAGAGAACTCGAGCAGCGCCAAATGCCCGGGCGAATTCCAATCCTCCCTCCCAGCTTGCTTTTCGCGAAGTCCGGAGCTAGAATCCGGGCACACGTAACAAAGGAAGAGAAGTGCAGGGCAGAATCATCAGGACCTTCACGCGTGATAACCTGAACCTTCAGGGTATCCTGTGCGCGCCATCCGGGCAGACCCGGCGACTCGTGCTTCATGTCCACGGTTCATACGGCAACTTCTATGAGAATCTGTTTCTCGATGACATGGCCGACGCTTACACTGCCTCCGGTACCGAGTTCTTCTCGGTGAATACGCGCGGCCACGACTACTATGCCGACTTCAAGACCGGGCTCCCCCGGGGCGCGTATGACTCTAAGCGCATCGGCGGCGTCCTCGAGAGGTTCGGAGAATGCCTGCTCGATGTCCGAGCCTGGATTGATTTCGCTGAAAGCCAGGGCTTCACGGCCGTCCTGCTCCAGGGTCACAGCCTGGGCGCGATGAAAGCGGCTTACTACTGCGCCCGGGCCAGAGATGCGAGGGTCAAGGCGCTGTTTCTCATCTCCCCGCCTGACATTCTCGGTACGGTCAGGAGGAATTTCGACCAGGATATCAGCCGTAATCTGAAGCTCGCCCGGGAATTGGCGCAGCGGAATTCGAATTCGCTGATGCCCGATGGTACCAGCTACGACCCGATAAGCGCGGGCAACTATCTCTCGCTCTACGACGACCCGGAGATTGCCGGCATGTTCAGCTTCCCGGACAAGCCCAACTCGATTCTGGGTTCGCTTGCGTTGCCGGTCCACGCCGTGGTCGGCGAAAAGGACGAGTACATCACGCGCGGGGCCGAGGAACTCATTGAACTGCTCCGCCAGAGCGTCAAATCAGCCACGCGGTTTGCCGGTAAGGTGATTCGCGACGCCAATCACGTCTACGACACCCGAGAGAAAGAACTCGGCTCAGTCCTGGCTGACTGGGCGAGCCGCTACTGAGTCCGGCGTCGTACGTACACCGGCCGCTCACGGTCAATCAAGAGCTCCCCCGGCACCCCGAAGCTCAGGAACCGCAGCAGGCTCATCGAGAACCCGTAGGCGCCGGCGTCGAAGACTCCTATCAGGTCCCCGGCCTCGACCTTCGGTAGCCGGCATTTCGTTGCCAGCAGGTCAATCGGCGTGCACAAGGGTCCCGCGATCTCGTACTCCCAGACCGGTCGCTCGGTAACTCGGTTCAAGACGCGCGCCTGGTGCGCGACCCGCATGAACACCGGGCGCGAGAAGTGATTCATGCCACCATCACAGATGGCAAAGAATCTGCCGCGGGAATGCTTCACGCGCACCACCTGCGTGACAAACACGCCGGACTCGGCGGTCAGGTACCGCCCGATCTCCAGAATCAGTCGGCAGCCGCGCAGTTCCTGAGCGTGATTTCGGCGCAAAAGGGCCGCGGCCCTTGAGACCCGCGCCAGGTCAAGCGCATTCTGATTTGACTCATAGGGAATTCCAAACCCGCCGCCGAAGTCAATACAGCGCAGCGGGAAACCGAGCTCCCGGCTCACTCGAACGGCAAGCCGGACCAGATACTCCATATGCCGACCGACGAACCCGGCATCAAGCACGCCGCTCGCCGAATACGCCTGTATCCCCAGCAGGAGGACGTGACGCAGGTTGAGCTTTCGGATTTCACTGACCAGGGTTTCCTCATCGAGTCCGAACTTGCTCGGCCCGCCGACCATGACTTCGCGCGCGCCGACCGGTTGTTCCCGGGTATTCACCCGCAACAGCACTGCGGGACGGATCCGCCTGCGCGCGGCCAGTTCCTCAAGCAGAGCCAGCTCGGCCGCCGACTCTGCAACGACCGCATAGACGCCGGAATCCAGCGCGGCGCTCAAGTCGCACCGGGTCTTGGCCGGACCCACGAAGATAGTGTTGCCTGGCGCGAACCCGGCCCGCAACGCGGTTCGCAGTTCGCCGACCGAGCTCACTTCCGCGCGCGCGCCCAGCGAGTGCAGCAGGCGGGAGATAGCGGGCAGCGGATTCGCCTTCAGCGAATAGAAGACCTCGAAGCCGGGAAGGGCCTGAGCCAGCCTAGCATAGCTCTGCCGGACTACGCAACCCGAATAGACGTAGAACGGCGTCTTCGAGAGTCGGATAAGCTCCGTTACGCCGAACCCCTCGACTTCGAACCGCCCGTTGCGAACAAATGCGTCGGGCCGCACGCTACTCCTTCCGGTACACTTCGATGCGCGTGGCGCCCTGGAAGATGTAGAACGGAAAGGGCTCGCTGACCACCGCGTCAACGCCGAGTCCTCGGCAATACTCCTCGCCGAAGTTCCCGCCGGTTTCGGCAAAGACCACGAGTTTGGTACCGGAGCTGCGCGCGGTCTCGATGATTCCCTCCAGCGTGCCGGTGGCCAGCGTCATCCCGGTGACAATCGCCAGGTCCGCCTCCCGCACGTGTTCGAGTGTCAGGGAACCATGGTCAATCGGGACGCCGTGCAGGGAAAGGCCCACGATTACCTCATCGAAGTCCGTGGCGGTTACGTGCAGGTACTTCTCCTTCAGCCGGCGCAGCAACTCACCAACCACCCCGACATTGACAATGCGTGCTTTCGCGTCCTTGCCATCCGGGAGCAGGCGCTCGGCCTCGCGCATGATAATCCCGGTGCGCAACCGGGCTTTCTCAACCGAATCGCAGCACAGATTGTGGACTTCCTGAGGTTGCCGTGGAATCCGGGCAAAGATGGAATCGAGCACCGCGATGCTGATCGGAGTGCGTTCATGCAGGATTTCCCGGGCGTCGCAACCCATGATGGCGTGGTCCAGTTGGACCGGACATGGGCAGTAACAGCACCCCTGCCCCACCGTCTGGGCCAGCACGTAGGTGTAGTTGAAAGTCCGCTCGTTGCTGCTCGGCCGGAATAGCAGGTCGGTCTTCCACAGGCCGCGAACCAGAAAATCATCGGCCGGGAAGTCCCGTGTCTTGAGCTTCATCTGCTCGCTGAGAACCGCGAAGATGTCTTTCATAGGGACACCATTCTAGGGCATGGGAAGCGAACGTCAAGCCGAACCGTCGCGCGCGATACCAGAGGGTTGATTTGGTAGTTGACATCGCTCATTCGTTGTCTAATATCAGCGCGAGCGAGAGTGATAAGCCAGAATTCTAAACCCAAACTACCCGGCCTCCGCTGTTGTCTGGAACTTGAAGACGGCACCCGGTTGATGGGCATCAGCTTCGGCCATGTTGGTTCGACCTCCGGCGAAGTCGTGTTCACAACTGGGATGACGGGCTATGTCGAGAGCCTGACCGACCCTTCCTATCGCGGTCAAATCCTGGTCTTCACATATCCCCTGATTGGCAACTATGGCGTCCCGGCTCCGGATGACATCGAGCGCTTCGAGTCCGGCCGGATTCAGGTCGCGGGTGTCGTCGTGTCCTTCGCTCACAGTGACGCCAGCCATGCCCAGGCCGCCCGTTCGCTTGCCGACTGGCTTGCCTCGGAGCAGGTTCCCGGCATTGAGGGCATCGACACGCGGCATCTGACCATCAAGCTGCGCGAGCGCGGCACGATGCTCGGCCGGATTGTACCCCCTGGACCTGACGCCGCGGGAGAGATTCCACTCTTCGACCCGAACCAGGTGAACATCGTGGCCGAGACCGCGAGCCGAACCCCGGAGCGATTCGGCTCGGGTGGTAGGCGCGTCATCCTGGTGGATTGCGGGGTCAAGCGCTCAATCCGGCGCGAACTGCTGGGCAGGGGTCTGGAGGTCTTCCAGGTTCCCTGGGACTGGGACTACACCGGTGAGCACTTCAACGGCATCCTGGTCTCCAACGGACCCGGCAATCCCGAACAATGCCGCGGCACGATCGAAATCCTGCGCCGGGCAATGGCTTTGAACCGGCCGATATTCGGCATCTGCCTCGGCGCGCAACTGATGGCGCTCGCGGCCGGGGCCAAGACCTACAAACTCCGGTACGGCCATCGGGGCCAGAATCAGCCCTGCCTTGAAACCGGGACCGAGCACTGCCGGCTGACGAGCCAGAACCACGGCTTCGCGATTGACGCCGCGACGCTGCCCGCGGATTGGTCGGTCTGGTTTCTCAATGCCAACGACGGCTCGGTGGAAGGCATCCGGCACAAGCGCCGGCCCTTCTCCGCGGTCCAGTTCCATCCAGAGGCCTCGCCCGGTCCGCTCGACAGCCGGGACCTGTTCGACGCTTTCGTCGCGAAGCTATGACCAGGCCGAAGAACGTCCTGATTCTCGGCTCCGGGCCGCTGCGCATCGGCCAGGCCGGGGAATTCGACTACTCGGGTAGCCAGGCCATCAAGGCCCTGAAACAGGAAGGCATCCGCACCGTACTGGTGAACCCGAACGTCGCAACCATCCAGACCACGCCCGGGCTGGCTGACCAAGTCTATCTCGTGCCGGTCGAACCTGACTTCGTGCAGAAGGTCATCGAGCGCGAACACCCGGACGCTATCCTGCTTAACGTCGGAGGCCAGACTGCGCTCAACGTCGGAGTCGAACTCTGGCGCTCGGGCATCCTGAAGCGGTTCGGCGTCGAGGTGCTCGGCACGCCGGTCCAGGCCATCGAAGAATCCGAAGACCGCCAACGGTTCGCGGACCGGATGCGCGCAATCAAGGTTGACGTACCGAAGAGTGGCACGGCAGAATCCCTGGAGCAAGTACTCGCGGTCGCAAAGGACGTTGGCTACCCGGTCATGGTCCGCGCTGCCTACAGCCTGGGCGGCCTGGGCTCGGGTGTGGCGCGGTCGGACCAGGACCTGAAGCCGCGTGTCATCGAAGCCCTGTCCCAGTCACCACAGGTCCTGATTGAAGAGTATCTCGGCGGCTGGAAGGAAGTCGAGTATGAAGTCGTGCGCGACCGGTTCGACAATGCAGTCACGGTCTGCAACATGGAGAACTTCGACCCGATGGGCATTCACACCGGCGAGAGCATCGTCGTCGCGCCATCTCAGACTCTGACCAATGCCGAGTACCACCGCCTGCGCTCGGTATCAATCCACATCGTCCGCCAGCTGGGCATTATCGGCGAATGCAACGTGCAGTTCGCACTGCACCCGGCCGGCACCGAGTATCGCGTCATCGAGGTCAATGCCCGGCTCTCCCGTTCCAGCGCCCTTGCCTCTAAGGCGACCGGCTACCCGCTGGCCTGGGTCGCCACGAAACTCGCGCTCGGCGCCGGGCTGGCGAGCCTGAAGAACGCGGTCACCGGCGTCACCGGCTGTTTCTTCGAGCCCGCGCTGGACTACGTCACGGTCAAGATTCCCCGCTGGGACTTGCACAAGTTCCGCGCCGCCTCGCGCCGGATTGGCACTGAGATGAAAAGCGTCGGCGAAGTCATGGCCATCGGCGCCTGTTTCGAGGAAGCGCTTCAGAAAGCGGTTCGCTCGCTCGGGCTGGGCTATGACGGCCTGACCGACCCCAAAGCCCGGATTGATGACCCTGAGGACGAAACCGCGAATCCCACCGACCGCCGACTCTATGCGCTGGCCCAGTTGCTAGCGCAAGGCGCGGACCCGGCCGAACTGCACTCACTCACGAAGATTGACCCATGGTTCATAGCCCGGCTGGCTGCGATTGTCAAGGCCGGAGCCGAACTTGAGGGTCTTGCACTGGACAAGCTGACTCACGACCAAGTCAGGCGACTTAAGCGCCTGGGTTTCTCGGACCGGGCGCTTGCCCGTCACCTGCACACCACCGAACCCGAAGTCCGCAAAACGCGCATCAGCCTCGGCGTCATCCCGCGGGTCCGGCGCATTGACACCCTGGCCGGCGAATTCCCGGCTGCGACCAACTATCTCTACCTGACCTACGGCGCGGACCACGAAGAGGTCGCGCCCGAGGACCGGGGCCGGCCGGTGATTGTGCTGGGCAGCGGTCCGTACTGCATCGGTTCCTCGGTCGAGTTCGACTGGTGCTCGGTCGGCATGTGCACGACCGCATCCAAGCTCGGGCACCGGACCATCATGATTAACTGCAATCCCGAAACGGTCTCCACCGACTTCGACATGACCGACCGGCTCTATTTCGAAGAACTGACCCTGGAGCGAATTCTCGACATCACGGAGTTCGAGCGCCCGCTCGGCGTGGTCGTATCGGTCGGCGGCCAGCTGCCGAACACCCTTGCCCGGAGCCTGACTCAGGCCGGGGTGCGCCTGCTCGGAACCGCGCCGGACAGCATTGACCGGGCCGAAAACCGCCACCGATTCTCGTCCCTGCTCGACGAACTCAAGGTGGCCCAACCGGCCTGGCAGGAGTTGACCACCTTCGAGGACGCCCGGCAGTTCGCCCAGCGGGTCGGTTACCCGGTGCTGGTCCGGCCGTCCTATGTCCTGTCCGGGTCCGCGATGAACATCGTCAAGACCGAGCACTCGCTCGAGCAGTTCCTGAACCAGGCCGCGAAGGTCTCGGCCGAGAACCCGGTCGTCATTACCAAGTTCATCGAGGGCGCCAAGGAGATTGAGATTGACGGCGTGGCCCAGGACGGCGAACTCGTGCTCTATGCGATTACCGAGCACGTGGAATTGTCCGGCGTCCATTCCGGCGATGCCACCGTTGTGCTCCCGCCCCAGACGACTTATCTCGAAACCGTGCGCCGGGCCAAGGGCATCACCAAGGCGATTGCCCGCGCACTCGGGATCCAGGGTCCGTTCAACGTCCAGTTCCTGGCCCGCCGGAATGAACTCAGCGTAATTGAGTGCAACCTGCGCGCCTCCCGTTCGTTCCCGTTCGTGTCCAAGGCCACCGGGTACAACTTCATCGAGACCGCGGCCCGGGCCATGCTCGGGACCGACGTGCGCGGCAACTACCGGACGTTGGACCTGGACCACGTCGCGGTGAAAGCCCCGCAGTTCTCGTTCTCGCGCCTGAAGGGCGCGGACCCGGTGCTCTATGTCGAGATGACCTCGACCGGCGAGGCCGCGTGCCTGGGTGACTCGCTCGAAGAAGCCTGGCTCCAGGCCGCCATCGCGACCGGTTTCCGGCCCCCGAAGAAGACCGTACTCTTCTCCATCGGAGCCGAGGAGCAGAAGGTCAAACTGCTCAATGAAATTCGCAACCTGGCCGACGCCGGTTACGAGCTCTACGCCACCGGCGGCACCCACGCATTCCTGGAAAAACACGGCATCAAGGCCCGGTTCGCGCACAAATTCTCGGAGCAAAAGAGCCCCTCGGTAGTGGACCTGATAACCGGCCGCACCGTGGAATGCGTGGTCAACGTTCCGTCCCGCACCGCGGATGAAACCACGCTCACCGACGGCTATTACATCCGTCGCGCCGCCGCGGACTTCGGCGTGCCCCTGGTCAACGATGGAGAGCTTGCGCGCCTGTTCATCCGGGCCCTGCTCCGCCACCCGCGCGAAGCCCTTGTGGTTCGCCCGCTTTCGGATTATAACCGCAGGTAGGATTAGATTTGATCCGCAGATTTCGCAGAATACCCAAGTCGAATCCGGAACCGAATCTGTGTAATCTGTGAAATCTGCGGATAGAGGAGGAAATCCGGAATCATGAAATTCAGGAAGTTCGGTTCCGACGACTGGCAGGCCTCAGCGCTGGGTTTCGGCGCCATGCGCCTGCCGAGCCATGACAACCGCCCTTTCTCGGGCGATGTGGATGAACGCGAATCCATCCGGATGATTCGCCATGCAATTGACGAAGGCGTCAACTACGTGGACACCGCCTATCCCTATCACGACGGCAAGAGCGAGGTCGTGGTCGGCGAAGCCCTGCAGGACGGCTACCGCCACAAAGTCAGGCTTGCGACCAAATCCCCGGTCTGGGCAATCAAGGAAACCGCCGACTTCGACAAGTACCTCAATGAACAACTTGGCCGCCTGCATACCGACCATATTGACTACTACCTGCTCCACGGCCTCGGCAGAAGCCGGTGGGAGAACATCGTCAGCAAGTTCGACCTGCTCAAGCCGGCCGAGGCTGCGCAGCGCGACGGCCGCATCGGCGCAATCGGGTTCTCGTTTCACGGCCCGCAGGAGGAATTCCCGCCCATCATTGACGCCTACGACCATTGGGCACTCTGCCAGATTCAGTACAACTACATGGACATCGAGAACCAGGCCGGGACCAAAGGCCTGAAATACGCGGCGGCAAAAGGCGTTCCGGTCGTGGTCATGGAACCCCTGATGGGCGGCCGGCTCGCCCGACCACCCGCGCCAGTCAAGGCCATCTTCGACCGGTTCGGCTCGGACCGCACGCCTGCCGACTGGGCATTGCACTGGGTTTGGAACCAGCCCGAGGTCGCGATGCTCCTGAGCGGCATGAGCAGTATGGAGCAGGTCAAAGAGAACCTGAGAGCCGCTGACCAGTCCGGGATCGGCATCCTGAGTACCGAAGAACTCGCCCTGTTCGACGAGGTCCGCCAGGCCTTCAAAGAGCTCGTGCCGATTCCGTGCACCCGGTGCGGCTACTGCTGCCCGTGCCCGCAGGGCGTGGACATCCCGGGCTGCCTTGGATTGTACAACGACGGGTACGTCTACAACGACCCCGGCGCGTCCCGTTTCATGTACTCGCGCTTCATCCCTGAGTCGGCTCACGCCAACGCCTGCACGCAGTGCCGCGAGTGCGAAGAAAAATGCCCGCAGAAAATACTCATCAGCGAGTGGATGCCCAAAGTCCACAAAGTCCTAGGCGAAGGCCAGGACTGCGAAGGCCAACCACTTCGCCCGCGCTGATCTGCCGAGAACCGACCGGCTAAGCTGCTGGCGCGGGGTCTGTGGCGAGCGAATCCGACGGCGGCCTCATGATCTACTCCCCAGTCTTCGCGAATGACCCTGTGCTTTTCTCGACGCAGTATTTGAGACTGGTTCATTGACCGCGTCGTGTCAAGTACCAGTTGAGACCGGTGCTCCTGTGGCTGGGAGGAATGGGCCGGATTGACGGCTGGGACACCTAGTACTTGTCATCGTCCCCGGTGCCATGGCCCATTGTCGGCCGATACCGGCCTTGGAGACGAAGACAGGTCGTCCGCGTCGAACAGTTCGGAACGCCGCCTTCCTGAAAACCTAGTCCGACTTCACCAGTTTCTTGGTCAAGCTCAAGCCGTCGGCCCCGATTCCAAGCCGCACCAAGTAGATGCCGGGCGGCAACGACCTGGCGCTGACGGGAGCCTCGTGGTATCCGGAGCTCTGGCTTCCCCGGACCAGGGTTCGTACCAGCCTCCCGGCTGAGGTATAGACGCTGAGTGCGACCCGCGACGCCCGCGGCAGAGTGTAGCTGACCGTGGCCTGTCGAGAGCATGGATTCGGCGTCACCGCCAGTGCCGACACAGGCCTTTTCAGACTCGGGTCCCCTTCGCCTATGTTCAGCGCCGGGGTGGCGTATAGTTCCAGCGGATACCCCGGTGTCAAGTCTCGTCCAGCCAGCCCGGGATAGGTTGGGGAGTAGCGGGGGGCTCGGAAAACGGAGTTCACCCCACCGCCCGGGAACGTGTCACCCTGGTGTAGAGGTACGGAGTCGATGACCGGGTTCAAATAGCGCCAGACAACCTGGCTGTCGCGCGTGACCTCGAAGAAACGCCCGTCGATGCCTTCGCAAATGACGGTGTTGCCGTTGGGCAATCGCTGCGCACCGGAGATATTCACGGAGTAGAAACTCGCAGCGGGACTGGCAGCGTAGACCCAGCACTGCATCGCCGGACCATGTGGGGTCCCCGGCAGCGGACGTGGATAATGCCCGGTGCTGTCCGAGGTCGGAATGAACTCGTCAACGGTTGAGTAGTTGCCCTCTGGCCGATCCAGACCGTTGTTGTAGACCATAATGTGGCCTGCGCCCGGCAGTCCGGCGCCAATCCACTGTGCATTGTGCTGGCCGAAGAACCTGCGGTCAGCACCGGTGCCCGCCCGATAGGTCTGCGGGTTGCCCCAGCGATACAGAATGTCCCCACCCATCCCCTGTCGGCCTCCCGCGTGGCCGCGCGCCTGTTCGGTGGTCGTGCTGTGGTCAATCACCCAGACTTCATTGAGGTAGGGAGTGCTGAGCATGATCTGGTCGTACTGCTCGTTGTAGTCGAGCGAATTCACGTGCAGCCAGTCGGCTGCACCGGATTGCACGTAGTTGAGGTCGACCAATTCCGGATGGTCGGCGACCGCGCCGAAGTTCTGCTTGGTCGAGTCGTAGTCCTGGACCAGATGGTCCCAGACATGCCACTCCCAGACGATGCTGTCCGAAGTGGGGTCGACTTCGACGACGTGGTCCGGCCAGAGCTCTCCCCTGGGCAATAGCGCCGGATCGCGGCCCGCCGCGAGTGCCTCGTCCAGAGTCTTGTACTCCCAGGCAACCAGTAGCACGTTCCGACCCGGCAGTTTCAGAGCATCGTGGTGCTGGCAGCGCAGAGTGTCTGAATACGTGAAGCCCCAAACCAGGTTCCCATCCCAGTCCAGCTCCTCGACCCGGCCGCCGGCGCTGCTTGGGAAGACCGGATTATCGAGTCGGGCGGTATGCAGCAAATCACCGTTCTCAAGAAGATGGACCGACAGGCCGGGCACATACGAGCTGTGCCAGAAATGGACGAGTCTGCCTTTGTTGTCAATCAGATATGTCATCGGCGATCGAAGGGGGGCAAACAGCGTGTAGCCCGCGTATGAATTACTGTCACTCTGAAGCAGCCCGATTGTCGTGCTGTCGGCCGATAGTTCGATCACAAACCCCGGAATCGAATCCTCGGTTTCATCGAGGTCGTCCCAAGTCGGTATCCGCACTGCGACCGACTCGCCGAAGTGTAGTGCGCGCTCGTTCCCGGTCTGG
>Ga0209777_10002915_pt1 | contig 21789 bp, 17 predicted proteins | sample FrelakmetHBP12HB_FD_187147 | JGI IMG/M metagenome (GOLD analysis project Ga0209777, IMG submission 187147) | Freshwater lake sediment microbial communities from the University of Notre Dame, USA, for methane emissions studies -HBP12 HB (SPAdes)... | ecosystem: Environmental > Aquatic >...
CGGGGTTTACCCTTTTAATGAGCGAAGAAAAGGCCCGGTCGTCGGGACTGAAGCCCATCGCGAAGCTAACCCATTACGCCGTTGCCGGCTGCAAGCCGGAAGAGATGGGCATAGGGCCGGCCTTTGCCATACCTAAGGTTCTTAAAATGGCTGGATTAACGACAAGAGACATTGATGTCTTCGAAATTAATGAGGCCTTTGCTTGCCAGGCCCTCTACTCAATCAAGGTTGTTGGCATCGAAGACAGGCTCACCGCCGGTGATATCAATCCTAACGGCGGCGCCATTGCCCTCGGGCATCCACTTGGAGCCACAGGCGGTAAGCTTACTGCACAGCTCCTCTATGAATTGAAGAGAAGGAAGGCAAAAAGAGGCATAGTGTCCATGTGTATTGCGGGTGGAATGGGTGCAGCGGGCATCTTTGAGATGCTTTAGATTTCTGCCATTCCTCTTGTGAAGAAGAAAAGCCATGGTTCCGGGTAACATGGCTTTTTTGCGCCGGAGTCCATCTCAGCTAATGTATATTGCCGGGTCGGGAATCCCCGCCTCTCTAAACCCTTTGTTTCTCAAAAGGCAGCTGTCGCACTGGCCGCATGCCTTTCCGTCCGGTGTAGGATCATAGCAGCTGTGGGTAATGCCGTAGTCCACTCCCAGTTCGCTCCCGCGCCTGATTATATCGGCCTTTGACATGTCGATAAGAGGCGTCCTTATTCTTGTCCTGGTCTTGCCCTCCACTCCGGCCTTCGTCGCGAGATTGGCCATCTTCTCAAATGCTGCAACATATTCGGGCCGGCAGTCAGGATAACCGCTGTAATCGACGGCGTTCACGCCGATGAATATGTCCGACACTCCCAGAATCTCCGCCCACGCCAGTGCGTAGGAAAGGAAAATGGTGTTTCTGGCGGGCACATAGGTGACAGGAATGCTTCGCTGCATGCTTCTTTCATCGCGGCCCTTGGGGACTTCTATGTCATCGGTGAGCGCCGATCCCCCGAAAGCTCTCAAATCGATGTTGACGACGAGGTGCTCCTTGGCTCCGAGCAATCCGGCGACCTTCTTTGCCGCTTCCAGTTCCAGAGAATGGCGCTGGCCGTAAAGAAAACTCAGACTGTAAATCTCGTAACCTTCCGATTTGGCCATAGCCATTGCTGTAGTAGAGTCGATTCCTCCGCTGGAGAGAACGATGGCCTTCTTGTGATGACTCATAAAGCCTCTTTTAAACCCCTCTCGTTTCAGAGCCCCAGATGACCTTGTGGAGCTGAATCTGCATTCTCACATCGAGATGATCCGCCAGTATCCATTGTGCCAAAAGTTCCGGATTTATCTTTCCGTAAACAGGCGAAAAGAGAGGCGGCTTGATATCTCCCGTTGCTGTGTTTATGAAAGACAGGACGCTTTTTGCGTAATCATAGTCCTCCCTGCTTCCTATGGCAAACTTGATTTCGTCTTTCGCTTGAAGCCTCTTGAGATTTTCCAGATCGTTTCTTTTTGCCTCTCCGCTTGACGGGCACTTGATGTCTAGGATCTTTACGCAGCGGTTGTCGATGACACTTACGTCCATGCTGCCGTTGGTTTCCAGGAGCACCTCAAAACCCAAATCGAGCAACCCTTGTATAAGAAGAGGAGTGTCCTTCTGCATCAGGGGTTCGCCGCCCGTAATTTCAACTAGCACGCACCGGAAGGATGTTATCATGCTTATGATCTCTCCCACCTCGAGATCTTCGCCTTCATCATATGCATACCGGGTGTCGCAGTATGAACACCTGAGGTTGCATCCGGTAAGCCTCACAAAAACGCAGGGACGTCCGGAATAGGAAGACTCGCCCTGGATGCTGTAGAAAATTTCATTTACCTTCAGCAACTATTCCTCCCAGTAATATGCCCCTGTGTTTGGCGCCTCGGAGACCTTTACCTTGGAAATCTGTGCATTCTCCGAATTGATTCTCGCGCTGAGCTCTTTGTATAAAAATTTGGCGATATTCTCGGAAGAGGGATTTAATTCTGTGAAGGACGGATGTTCATTAAGATAGGAGTGATCAAGATTTTCTATGGATTCTCTTACGGCCCGCTTCACTTCTCTGAAATCAATGCCGATGCCGATAGCGTTCAATTCCCGGCATCTCACAAAAACTTCCACGGTCCAGTTATGTCCATGCACCTGTGCGCAGTTGCCCGGATAGCCTTGCAAGGAGTGGGCAGCGGAAAATTCGGCTGCTACAGAGATTTCAAAAACTCCCGGCATTGATATTTCCTCATCTGTAAAATGCTCTACGGTTCCTGTAGTAATCTTGATTCTGAAAGTCCGGTCTTGTCGTGCATAAATTTTCTGTCTTATTTCAACGACAATGAAAGTGTCAGGCCTTGCCGTTACTCCCCAAAACATTGATGATCTTATGTTTATAGAGTTTTTTCAATGTGTCACGGGCGGGACCGAGGTATTTTCTCGGGTCGAATTCGTCCGGTTTTTCATAAAAGACTTTTCTTATTGCAGCTGTCACGGCCAATCTTCCATCAGAGTCAATGTTTATTTTGCATACGGCGGACTTCGCCGCCCTGCGCAACTGGTCCTCAGAAATCCCTGCGGTATCATCGAGCCTGCCGCCGTATTTATTGATCTCATCGACAATATCCTGCGGTATGGAAGAGGCGCCGTGCAGAACTATCGGAAAGCCCGGTATACGCCTTTCTACTTCCTCCAGGATATCAAATCGAAGCGGCGGCGGGGTTTCGCCGGGCTTGACCTTGAATTTGTATGCGCCGTGGGATGTTCCGATGGATATTGCCAGTGAATCGACGCCCGTGCGTTTCACAAAGTCTTCTACTTCTTCCGGTTTGGTGTAATGGCTCTGCTGGGATGAAACCGCGTCTTCAACACCTGCCAGCACACCTAATTCCCCCTCGACAGTTACATTGTAGCTGTGGGACAATTCCACAACCTGCGTCGTAAGTCTTATATTTTCTTCATAAGGCAAATGGGACCCGTCGATCATCACCGAGGAGAAGCCGGTTTCAATGCAGGACTTCGCGAGGTCAAAAGAATCGCCGTGGTCCAGATGGAGGGCTATGGGAATTGCATAACCCATCTCCCTTGCTACCTCCACTGCGCCTTTGGCCATGTATTGCAGCAGGGTCTGATTTGCATATTGACGTGCGCCCTTTGAGACCTGCAGAATAACCGGGGATCTCGTTTCGACGCTGGCAGCTACTATCGCCTGCAATTGTTCTAAATTGTTGAAGTTAAATGCAGGTATGGCATAGCCGCCGTGTACGGCTTTCTTGAACAAATCCCTGGTGTTTACCAATCCTAATTCTTCGTAACGCACCATGACTACTTACTCTTCTATGATAATTGCTTCCGTAGGACAATCGTCCGCCGCTTCCCTCACGGCATCATAGAGCGACTTCTTCACTGTTGCCACCTTTACCGAGGCCTGATCATCTACCAGCTCGAAAACGTCCGGGACTGTATCAACACATAATCCGCATCCTGTACAAAGATCGTTGTCAACGCTTACTTTCATAAGAAGCTCCTCACCTTTCTTGATTTCTGGTTACGACATATGCTTTTCATAAATAAGTATAAGGGAAAGCTGGTTACATGTCAAAGTGAAAGCGTCATAAAGGCAAATATAGGGCAGTTGACACACAAGCCCATTTCCCTTATAGTGGCGCCAAATTGATGAAACATTTTTTGTTGCAGGGGAAAAGAAAAACCGCATGATCATCCGTCCAATAATCGGGCTCAACATGTCTATGGATCTCATAGACAAATATGAAAAATACGGGCTTCTGGTCCCCATCAGTTACGTCGATGCCGTGGCAGGCGCCGGCGGCATACCCCTTTGCCTCCCGCCCTGTGAAGATTTCACTGCGATACATACTCTCATGCCTATTATTGACGCTATAGTGCTCATCGGAGGGGATGACTACTGGCCTGATCACTTCGCGGGACATCCGCAGCCGGAAGATGAACTGATGCCGAAACGCCGTGATCGCTTCGACCTGGAATTGGCGAAATGGGCATTGCATAAGACTGCCCTTCCGATCCTTGGTATCTGTGGCGGTCATCAGCTGATCAGTATAGTCCAGGGAGGGGCCCTGGTGCAAGACATCAAGACGGAGTGGGATGTCCCCGCAGGCAGCTCCTACATTCCGCACTCAAGGAAGGAGAGGGGTGATGAAGAGATGAACTTCCGTCATCCCGTACAGCTTGAGGGGGGCAGCCTCGCCGCCCGGGCCGTAAATATGCCGGCCGGCGGTCTGCTCATGACAAATTCCAGCCACCATCAGGCGGTCCATGCCAAGAGGATCGGTACGTCTCTTTGTGCCTCCGCCTGGTCAAAGGACGGTGTGATCGAAGCTATTGAGCCCTCGGAAGGCTCGCGCTGGGCCCTCTCCGGCAGATTCATCCTGGGGGTCCAATGGCATCCGGAACAGATGCAGGATGAAGAACCGCAACAGAATATCTTTCGCGCCCTGATTGAAGCGGCTCGGAAAAAGTAATCCCTTTGACACTTATCAGCGGTTGAACGATGGAGCTAAATCCTTTCAAGTGGTTCAAGGTTTACCTGAGCGGGAAAATGGTCCTCATGCTGGTCCTGGGGTTCTCCTCCGGCATCCCTCTCGCACTAACGGGTTCCACCCTTTCTGCGTGGCTGGTGGCAGAGGGGGTGGATATAAAAACCATCGGACTGTATTCCCTCGTAGGGTTGCCTTACGCCTTCAAGTTTCTGTGGTCGCCGCTGATGGATCGCTTCGTTCCGCCCTTCCTGGGGAGGAGGCGGGGCTGGATGATCTTCACACAGCTGGCGCTTATTATCACAATCTCCGCAATGGGATTCTTCAATCCCTCATCTATGCCAATCCTTGTTGCTGCGGTGGCGCTGGCTCTTGCCTTTTTCAGTGCCAGTCAGGATATTGTCCTCGACGCATACCGGACAGAGTACCTGAAGCCTGAAGAAAGGGGGGCAGGGGTCGGCGTATGGATCATGGGCTACAGGATTGCCCTTTTGGTCGGCGGCGCTCTGGCCCTCATCCTCTCTGATCACGTGTCCTGGAAAACAGTTTATTGCATCATGGGTCTTTTCATGGTCATCGGCTGTGTTGCCACACTGCTCGCTCCCGAACCTCTCAAGAATACACCGGCGGGCGAGACGGTTGAAGCACCGAAGAGTCTCTATGAAGCAGCCGTCTCCCCCTTCATGGAATTCTTCAGGAGGCCCGGCTCTCTGGAGATTCTCCTTTTTATCATCCTTTATAAGCTTGGGGATATTGCTGCAGCCCAGATGACCACGCCGTATATACTGAAGTACGTGGGCTTTTCGCGAACAGAGCTGGGGACCATTTACAAGGGCTTTGGCATGGCAGCGACAATCGTGGGCGCCCTCATGGGAGGCGCCCTCATGTCAAGGTGGCCTCTAAAGAGGTCTCTCTTTGTCTTTGGCGTGCTGCAGGGGATATCTATCCTGGCTTTTATTCTGCTCGAATTTACGGGCCGCGAGATATGGGCACTGGCCGTGGTTATCGGGATTGAGAATTTCTGCGGTGGCATGGGAACGTCGGCGTATACGGCATTCCTCATGGGCCTTTGCAACAAGAAATTTACTGCGACCCAGTACGCCTTACTTAGCAGTCTTATGGCCGTAGGCCGCAACGTGACGGGGGCGCCGACAGGTTACCTCGCTGACGCCGTGGGGTGGGTGATGTTCTTTGTCATCTGCACGGCTCTGGCCGTTCCCGGGTTGCTTCTCCTTCTCAGATACAACAAATGGGCGGTTGAGGTTCAAGATTAAATCCGGTTCATCCGGTTGATGCCTTTCTCCCTGAAGTCTTGTGTGTTGTCAACAAATAGAATTGTCCTGTTTTGTAGCAAATGAATTGTCCACTTTTTATGATATGAGAGAAGGAGCGGTGGACTTACGCTGCCTTTCCCTTTTTAGTTTCTTTAAGCTTTCCCTGGTGATTGTAGTCGGCTAATTTACGAGGGCCGTGAAAGAGGGCAAGTGATCCGTCAATATAACGATGGACTCTTACCTTGACCCTGACATAATGACAACGATACTTGTCAGGAGGTATCTGCAGGGTCTTTCCCTCAAAGCTGACGCAGTTATCAGAGGACACGGTACGCTCATGGTATTCGCAGAGGACGTCGTCGATGTTTGTTCCTATCCAGGGAACAAAAGCTGATCCTTTTTCTGCTGCCGGTTGTATGAACTCGGCATTGAATGCCGGCAAATAGGTCTTCAGCAGATAACGGTTGGCGGCATCCATCGTGGTGATTCCATACATGGCCAGCTCCTTGGGAAGACGGTCCTGGTGAGTGCGAAAAGCCCTCTCAATCCTTCCTCGTGCCTCAGGGGAATAGGAAGGGATCATCTCTATCCTTAAATGCCTCATGGCACGTCCAAACTGGGTCAGTTGGGTTTTACTTACCTTTCCTCCCTCCTCAGGCGTAAACCAGTAATGACTTCCCCTGTCGGTGTAAAGAGAGCTGAATAATCCATGCTTAAGGATTACCGCCCTCGCCCCCCGAAAACTGCTTTCCGTCCCTTCTTCATCAACAAAGAACATGGAATAATGCTCATTCGTTGCATCATCCAAGGTGGTGATCAAGTCCCACTTCTTGGCCGGTACCCATTCATGCCTGCTTCCATCCTGATATAACATCATTCCCGGAATCGGAGAACGGTCACGTCTTTTACGGTGAGCACCACGTTTGGCCGCCCTGAGAACCAATCCCTGTGATTGCAGGGTGTTCTTTACCCAGGTATAACTCCTTTGACCTCCGTCGTCCTTGTACCATCCATAAAAATGCTTCACATTCCAACCCCGGTGCCGCCCCTTTGTACCTCTCAACAAGAGCCATGACTTCATCCACAGGGGCACGTCGTAAGGATACCTGCGTTATTCGCTTATCCAACAGCCCTTCTAAGCCAGCCTCTTCATAACGGTTAATGTAGCGCCGAAATGACCTGGAACATACCCCCAGCAGTCTCGCTGCCTCTTCCTGCGTCAAACGACTCTCTGTCCACCCCTCATAAGCTTCCTTAAATCGCATCTGCCGGATCTCCTGCATCAACTCTGTCCGTCTCATCTCTCACCTCCATGGTGACACTTAAACCGGACAGATTATGTGCTACAACCCAGGACAGTTTATTTGCTTCTAACATCCCTGAAGTCTTGTGTTTTCAATTTTGTCCTTCCATGCTACATTACAATTGGAAATTATTAAGAAACCGCGGAACTCTAATTTAACATGTGACATATATTATGCAGGCAGTTCAAAATTGTATTAAAAAAGGCAGAGGAACAATGCCAGATTCGCAACAAATATTACTCTCAGAAGGAATGCAAAAGAAGAATTTGACTTTAATCTTGATTTGCATCGCCTTGGCAGTACTTACAGTCATCGCATATTGGCCGGTTAAGGATTACGGATTCGTCAACTTTGATGACATTGTTTATGTATACAAAAATGAATATGTTCAATCTGGTTTATCCTGGAATAGTATCAGATGGGCCTTTTCTGTCGAATCAATGCAGAGGACTTCGAATTGGCATCCGCTTACCTGGTTATCTTTGATGTTTGACTATCAACTCTTCGGCCTCAATCCTCATGGCTATCACCTTACAAATCTTCTGTTCCATATTATAAACTCTATACTTCTTTTCTATGTCCTCCACAGAATGACAAAGACACTCTGGCAAAGTTTATTTGTAGCAACTTTGTTTGCATTACATCCTCTCCATGTTGAGTCCGTAGCTTGGATAGCCGAACGCAAGGATGTCCTGTCCACTCTCTTCTGGATGCTCACCATGGGAGCATATCTTTTCTATGTGGAGCGACCAGGGCTGTTGAGGTACTTGGCGGTCATTGTGTTCTTTGCCCTCGGGCTGATGGCCAAGCCTATGCTGGTGACGCTCCCGTTTGTTCTTCTTCTGATTGACTTCTGGCCCCTGAAACGCTTCGAGCAAATGAAAACGGCGCTGGCATGGATCCGTCCTTTGCTGTGGGAAAAAGTTCCTTTTGGGTACTGGCAGGACAGCATCACTTTGTTTGATCATACTCTCAAAGTTACTGAAGATAACGTTCTTGCCTACGTTAAGCGCGGTATCGCCTTAGCAGGCGTTGGCAACTATAGACAGGCGATCGGTGATTGTGACAGGGCTATCGAGATCAAGCCAAATTCTGCTGAGGCATATTACAGCCGGGGTGTTGCCTATATAGGCATCGGCAACTATAGACAGGCGATCAGTGATTGTGACAGAGCTATTGAGATCAAGCCTAATTATGCGGAGGCCTATAATAATCGGGGTGTTGCCTATGCAAAAATAGGCAACTATAAACAGGCGATCAGTGATTTTGACAGAGCTATCGAGATCAAGCCGAATTATGAAGTTGCCTGTAACAACCGGGGTGCTGCCTATAACAAACTCGGCAAACCATAGGTAGGCAATTAAGAATCTAGAGACAGGAGCAAGATTGGGCGTGTAAATTCATGAGAAACCATGGGAAAGACTTGTACTAAGTGGTGAATGAGTAATGCGCCATTTATATGTGATCTTTACTCTTCATCTCAAGACGATGTCAAAGACTTGTATGTGTTGTCAGTCACGGCTCAATTCAACAGATTGTGAACTCAAAAATGTACGTGAACCGGACGAACCTTAAATCCAATCTGTTCTTGTAGGGCCATTTCTTAAGCCGATGCTCAAAACATGTTGACGAAGCATCCATTGATGATGGCGATGGCAAGGAAACGTTGCCTCTATTGGTCATTTAAACATAGATTGAGTCATCGTTCCTGAACTGAATACGTTGGAGTCCACCATGACATTTATCAAAGAAGGCTTTTGGGAACGCCGCGCCCGCTCAAGGGCAGGGCGGATCTGGGAAGGGTCGGTGACGTGCTCGCCGTGCCCGCCCATGGCCTCCACCACACGGTCATAGCGAAGGGGACTGAGTATATTTGCCACCTCGCCCCGTAGCTGGCCGTATCTTTCCATCTGTCCGTAGCGCACCTGATTCCACGCGGCGTTGTTTGCCACCACGCCGATCACCGGCATATTGAAACGTATCAGTGTATCATAATCGAAGCCCGTCAGGCCAAAGGCGCCATCACCAAACAGGACAATCACCTCCGTATCAGGCATGGCCGCTTTAGCGGCGATGGCAAACGGTGTCCCTACGCCGAGGGTTCCTAAGGGACCCGGGTCGAGCCAGCGCCCCGGTATGCAAGGGGTGACGACACTGGCGGACATTGTTACCACATCACCGCCGTCGGCGATAAAGATCGTGTCTTCCGGCATGAATGCCTTAATCTCGCTCGCGAGGCGCAGCGGATGGATCGGCACGGCATTGGATTCAAGACATGACCTGTCCTTTTCCAGTAAATCCTTTTCGAGCTGACATAGTTCATCGAGCCAACCTTCGCTGTGCTGCGGAGCCGTGAATGCTTCAGTAAGTTGCGTGAGCACTGCCTTTATATCGCCCTGAATGCCGATATGGATTTCCCTGTTGTGTCCCAGTTCACTGTAGTCTAAATCGACCTGTATGACTTTTGCATCTCTCGCGATGCGTTTGCCGTATGCCAGTCTGAAATCAAAGGGCGTGCCTATAACCATGACCACATCGGCCTTGGAAAGGGCGTGTCTTCGCGTGCGAACCATAAAAAAAGGACAATCTCCGGAAAGGCAGCCCCTCGCGGCGCCGTTGAGATAGGTGGGGATGCATGCCTTGTCTACAAATGCGGAAAGTTCATCATCGGCGCGGCAGTACCATACCTGCGTGCCTGCGATGACGGCAGGCCGCTCGGCGCGCTCCAGCAGCTCTGCCGCCTGTTTGATGAGAGAGGGGTCGCCGTGTTGACGTCCCTGCGAACGGATGTATGAAGGGAAGGTGACCGTATCCAGATCCACAGCGTTATCCAGCACATCTATGGGAATTTCGACAAAGGACGGTCCCGGACGGCCGTTGTACGCCTCTCTTAAGGCAGTGGCGATTAATTCGGGAATGCGTTCCGTATCGGAAATAGAGATGGAGAGCTTGGTTATGGGTTTCGTGAGCGCAACATGGTCGAGCTCCTGCAGCCCGCCCTTCAGAAGCTGCTTCCGCGGGGCCTGCCCGCCGATTACAAGCATGGGCACCTGGTTGCGGAAGGCATTGGCTATACCGGTTATGGCATCCGTCACGCCGGGACCGGCTGTCACCACGGCTACGCCGGGAACGCCTGTAAGCCTGGTCCACGCCTCAGCGGCATGGGCTGCCGTCTGTTCATGCCTCACATCTATGACCCTGATCCCTTCGTCCACGCAGCCGTTATAGATATCGACAATGTGACCGCCGGAAAGGGTGAATATGGTTGTAACACCTATCTGCTTTAAGGTCTTCGCCACCAATTGCCCGCCTGTAACTTGTGCCATTGAGTTTTTCCTCCTACTGTCATACATGCAAAATTTCCCTATGCGTAATTTTGATACGGCATAGATATTATCTGAAGAATATCTTTCAGTGCGATTATAGGAAAATAGATTCTATGTGTCAAACGATTAAGATCAGACAAGGAGAAGAGAAAATGCGGCAAGGAGAAGCATTCCCCGTGTTGTGACATCGAGACCCAGTACCGGAATCAAAAAAAGGCTGCCAATAAGAGAGCCAACGGATCCGCCTAGGAGGTCCGCCGCATAGAGGGGCGAGATTACACTTCGTTGGTCCTCTATTTTATAGATGCTGGTGTATGCAAAAATGCCGGCAACAAGGAATCCCGCTGACGCAAGGAGCGCTGAAGTCTGAAGCAAACCCGTTGAAACGCTCATCGTTATGCGCGTTGCCGTAACCACGCACAGGAAGCAAAATCCGACAAGCAGCGCAACGCCATACCATCTGATCAATCTTTGCCAATTGGCAAACCTGGCCATCAGCATACCGATGATCGCTGCACCCAGAGCAAGCCCCGCCATGAAGCTCATGAGCAACAGTCCTATATCTTGGTAGAGGATTCCGTACTTCACCTGGTAATAGAGAATGAGGATTGTTTCCAAGACCATCCCCAGAAAACCTGCGACACCGACCAGCAGGACACGGCGGCAGGCAGGGGCGAAGCGGGAGAGCAGAAATAGAAGAGGCAGACTAACCCACAGCAAGAGTGGCAGGGCGGACCTCGCAGCAACTTTGTCGGGAATTGAGGAAAAATCAACAACGGCGATGCCGGGAAAGAACTTTGACAGCCAGATCGTGAAGGCATACTGGTAGCAGACAGGTCTGACATCGGTATTTGCAGGTGCAGAATCTTTCCGGAGCAGATTTCTGATTTCAAAAAACCTGTCATTAGTGAATAGGTATCTGATGTAATTTGGTGAAACCAGCCGCGTCGCAATTTTCCGATCCTGTAGACGTCTGGACATGATTTCCGGCGTCCGTGGCAATGGTTCGCGAGAGGCTGTGACAATATTCGTTTGTCCCGGGAGAAACAATGTCTCAGGGAAAACAGTCTCCAGGGCGCGGTAGATACTCACCGTGCGCCGCGTCAAAGGCAGTGTCCAGAGATTCTCGGCCGAGCGAAGCCGGAAGGCGAGAATGCCTCCAGGTTTCAGCTTCACTGCGCACAGTTCGAAAAACTCCTTTGTATAAAAACGATTTGCCTGACCTGAGGTTGGTTCCGGCATGCCGACCAGTATTAGATCGTATCGGCAGCTGTCCTTGAGAAAACGTCGGGGATCGGCAAGGGTAATACGGACATTCGGTTCCCTGAGAGATTTCTGAATGTCGTCTGGAAGACGCCGGATGACCAGATCAAGCATGACGGGATTCAGTTCGACGTAATCGATTCTCTTTGGTTTGTATTTCTGCATCTCTCCGACGATCCCTTCGATCCCTCCTCCTAAGATCAAGACCTGCTCAGGATTGGCATGCTGGAGGGCAGAGAGATGGGTGAAGTATTCAGCTTCCGTTCCTTCCGTATCAAAGGCAAGGGCATCATTTTCGAAAACTGATATTTGCCCATAGGATTGGGCCATCGTGATTCTGCCATAGGGAGAATCTTTGCTCACGATCAGATTCGGATGGTTCCAGGCAGCCATTAGATGATCGAAGGGAGATGTCTTCCAGGCAAGCAGGAGAAAGATAACTGCCAAAACTGCTGCTGTCCATTGCAATAGGGATCTCCTCTTTGGTTTCAAAAAAACAAGAGGGGTGATGACTGAGGCAAAGGCGCATGCAAAGGCTATGGCAAGGTTCTGTATCCCCCATATGAGGAAGACTGTCGCAGCCAGGCCGCCCACCAACCCGCCGAGACTTTCGATGGCGTAGGCGATGGCCACTGTTTTTCCTCTCGCGACGTATAACTTTGCAGTGAACTGGAATAAAATACCGGAGAGCATACCTGCAGGCATGAGTGAAATGACCGCGATCGTAAATTGCTGGAGGAAGGTGAGGTATGCACCGGGTACGCCGCCCACGAGGAGACGGCTCGCGCGGATGAATACGATATCCAGGGGAAGGGTGATACCGAAGATAATAAAAAGGAGCGCGAGGGCTTTACCTGAGGGAAAATCAGTGCGGCGGCCGAAAATAGCCCCTATGGCTGTCCAGAAGAGCCAGACGCCGAGGGCCAAGAGGTAAATCAGCTCGACCCCATAGAAGGAGACGTTCAGTTCCCTGAGGAGCACGACCTGTCCGAGGATGGAAACGAGTCCAATCGAAAAAAGTGAGATGATCATGGAAACTATTTGAAGTCTGCCTCGCTGAACACCACCGCCTGGAAGGTTGACAATTGCGCGCCCTGTTTCCAACATCCGGCCGGGAGCCCCGCTTTTCTACAGAGGTTATCCAGCAATTCTTCGCGGTTCCATTTTTGTTCTGTGGCCACTTGGGGAAGGAAGACCGCCGAACGTCCCTCTTTAACGAGCACAACACCGTCCCGCCCGACGACGATTTCCGCGGCGCCGGATACCTCTCTCAAGGGCGTGAGCACTGATATTTCAATTTCAATCTCAAGGAGTTCATCGGCGGTAACGGGGCTGAACCGACTGTCATTAAAAGCGGCCTGTAGCGCCATGGCACCTGTGAGCTTCACGAGCGGTTCATCTCCTACTATACGGCCAATGCAACCTCGGAGCTCATTTTTTTTCTTGAGAGTTACAAAGACGCCCCGTGGCTGCTGCAGATTTGCACTGAAACCCCTGCCCAGGGGAACCGTGTCAGTCGAAAATATTCTTGATAATGTCTCCCTGGCAAAGATAAGCAGGGCTTTTTTGTCAGAGGTTGTGAGCGATCCGGAAAGAGGTGCAGGCGAGGGGGCATCTGACTTCTCTATGTTCTTATCTTTGACGTCCTTGGTGAGGACAACGGCGCCGTAGCCTACGACCTCCGACAGATCACCGATAGAAACATCTCCTGAGTTGGCATAGCTTACAACTAGGCCGCGGGTGGCGCCCAAAGATTTTGCCGCCGCCATGGCTGCCATAATGGGGGCCTCTCCGCAGGCGCACGTAATGAGTTTAGGGATGCGCTTATTCATCCGCGATTGAATGACTGAGTGCAATGCGGCTGGATCAAGCTTTGTAATTGCCTTGAGGGTTTCCTTGTCCACGGCAACCGCATCCTCCGCTCCCGGGTAGTGGGAAAGATCGGAACTTGCGACAATCAGTGCGCGCTTGTTCTTCAGCACCTTTGCCATAGCCTGACCGAAGCGCGTGCACATGGCCACATCGGGAGAGCCAACAACAACAGGGACAATCTTCGCCTCAGGAAAGACGACCTGGACAAACGGTACTACCACTTCCACGGAGTGCTCGCGCGCGTGGAGTGATTTATCCAACACACAATCGCCGGGATCTGCCGCCAGTAGTTGGGAGACGACTTCTCTTTCTATCGGGGCGATGCCGAGGGGTGTGCGGAATCCTGTGCCCGGATGGAGCGAAATTTTTTCAAACCTCGGGCTTGTATGATTTGTTCCCAAGATGACGATCACGTCGTACTGTTTGTCTTTAACCTGTCTGAACGCATCGGCGCATATCTGGCCGGAATAGATATAACCCGCATGGGGTACGATAATGGCTACGGCATCTGCGGCCTTGGCCGGTACCGCTTCCTGAAGGAATTTTTCAATGGCAAGCTTCAGTTTTGATGCGGAATCCGGGTAGAACTTTCCCGCCACTGCAGGTTCACGAATGTCAGCGTCCGGCACTTTATTTGCCTGACACGCAACAGCAAAGCCAAGACTAATCACGAACAGGACAGTACACCATCTAAGTATTTTCATTTTCATGACCTCTTTTTATACCCAAACGCCCGCGATTTTCCGGCTGCAGAATTTGCAGCGCCCATTTTTTATATTCATCTCTGTGACAAAAAAGCCGCGCCTCTGTATCAGGACTTTCTTGCAGCTCGGGCAATAGGTGTTATCCCCCGGATGACTCGGCACATTCCCCACATATGGATAATGAATACCCCTGCTGAGAGCCATGTCACGGGCCCGCTCGAGAGTGGCTACAGGCGTGGGCGGGAGATTGAGCATCTGGAATGCGGGATGGAAACGGGAGAAGTGCAGGGGCACATCGGGGCCGACTTCTCCCAAGACCCAGTTTATCAGCTCCAGGAGCATCTTGTCGGAATCGTTTAAGGTGGGAACCACGAGATTAACGATCTCCAGGTGAGTGCGGCTTTTGGCTATCTGTTTGACACCCATAAGCACAGGTTTTAGTTCTGCACCGCACACGTTACGATAGAACTCTTCGCTGTAGCCCTTCAGATCTATCTTGATGGCGTCGAGAACCTTGCACATTTCTGCAAGAGGCGCCTCATTCACGAATCCGCAGCTTATCATGACGGAACGGAGACCTTGTTTTCTTGCATCACGGGCGATGTCTATCATGTATTCTGCAAAGACAGTCGGCTCGTTATAAGTAAAGGCTATAACACGTGCCTTGCTGCTGGACGCTGATCTGGCGATCTTCTCCGGGGGAGTATAAGGGATCTGATAATCCTCCGGACGGGCCTGAGAGATTTCCCAGTTTTGACAGCACTTGCACTGAAGAGGGCATCCGGCGGTAGCCAGAGAATACGCCTCGGCCCCCGGCAGAAAGTGATAAAAGGGTTTCTTCTCTATCGGATCGACATGTATGCTTACCGGTCGGCCATAAACGAGGCTCCGCAGTCCTCCTTTAACATTCACGCGCGTGCGGCATTTGCCCCGCTCGCCGTCACCGATTATACAGTTGTGGGGACACAGGAAACACCTGACGGCGTTGTCTTTGTGAAGGGAAGTCCAGTAACGGGCCCTGGGGGCCGACTGCACCATCGCATCTATGGAATTGCCGGCGAGGGCGACGCCCAAATCTCCTCCTGACAAAAACCCCTGCCAGAACGGATCGGAGAGAATGATGCCTGCGCCGCCAATGATGGGGGCGAGCCTTGTACAGCTTGTCAAAAACTCACGTCTTGAAATCATGACATTATCGTTTGTGCCTATCCACTGTTATTTCTATTTCCTCGCGTGACTCAGGACAAACTCCGCGAGAAATCCGGGGCTGATTTTTTTCTCCGGGAGAATCACACTTAAAATTGCCATCGTAAGCCTTGTTGTCAAGTATAAGGGAAGTGTGGATAGTAAGTCAATGGGGGGAAAAGACTCGATTGTTGCAGACGCTTCACAGAGAAACAGACATGATCAACGTCTCCCTCTCACTTCTTGAAGAAAGCCAGAACTTTTTCGAGAGAGAAGCAGTTCAAGATATGCTTGGGTTCGCACCAGCCGCGTCGGGCGATGCCGATACCGAAGCGCATCAGTTTCAACTGGCCCGCTATGTGGGAATCCGTTCCGATAGCGAGCATGACCCCCAGTTCCCGGGCGCGGTGGATGTGGATGTCTTTGAGGTCGAGGCGGGTGGGCATGGCGTTGATCTCCAAGGCTTTCTGGTGTTTGACTGCCGCCTTGAAAATAGCTTCCATATCTACGGCTGTCGGCTCCCGCTCCCCTATGAGGCGGCTCGTCGGGTGCGCAATGATATCAATGTGAGGGTTTTCAATCGCCGTTATGATGCGCTTGGTGATACGCTCCTCGCTCTGATTGAAAGATGAGTGAATGGCGCCAACGACGCAATCAAGCTCCGCCAGCATGTGGTCGGGCATATCGATGGAACCGTCTGCTCTTATGTCAACCTCCATACCGCAGAGTATATGAAAGCCTTTTAGTTTCTGATTGAGCCTGCTAATTTCCCCAACCTGCTCTTTCAGACGCTCTTCCGTCAGGCCATGCGCTATGCCGAGCCCTTTGGAATGATCGGTAATTGCTACATACTTGTAGCCCGCATCCTTTGCAGCCTGGGCCATATCTTCGATGAAATTATTGCCGTCGCTCCACTTCGAATGTATATGAAAGTCTCCTTTGATATCCCCGAGATCGACGAGGCGGGGGATTTTGTGTTCTTCCGCTAATTCGATTTCCCCCTGATCCTGCCTGATTTCGGGAGGGATGTATTGCATCCCGAGGCGCTTGTAGAAGGCCTCCTCCGTCGTGAATTTTTCCAGCTTGTCATGGGCGACATCCGTGATTCCATATTCGCTGAGCTTGAGTCCCTTCTTCTGGCACTTCGTCCGAAGGGTGATGTTGTGTTGTTTGCTCCCCGTGAAATATTGCAGAAGAGATCCGAAGGAGTCATGGTCTACCATTCTTAAATCCGCCTGGAGACCGGGTGAAAGAATTACACTCGCCTTTGTCGGCCCTTTCGCGAGGACTTCCTTTACAACGGGAAGCGCGACAAATTTATTGATAACCTTCTCTGGATTGTCGGCGGTTCCCATGATATCTATATCCCCCACTGTTTCCCGGAAACGCCGGAGACTCCCTGCGGAGATCATGTTTTTCACCCCCGGAAGGCTGCTGAGACTTTTTAAGATATCTTCGACTATCGGGAGGGCCTGACCGATGGGGATGCGCTGATCCTTACGGCGCATGGCCTCAATCTTGTGGAGTATGTTCTGCGCAGTCTTGTCTCCCATCCGGAAAAGATCGGCAACCTTTCCCTCCCTAATAGCTTCTTCCAGTTGTTCGGCCGACGTTATCTTCAGTTCCGACGAAAGACGGTGCGCCGTCTTGGGCCCGATGCCGGGAATCTCCAGGAGCCGCGTTATGCCTTCGGGGAATTCGTCCTTGAGGCTTTCGTAGGCCTTGAGCTTTCCCGTCTCTATCAGTTCGGTGCTTTTCTTCGCTATTGCGTCGCCCACGCCGGGAATTTTCTGAAAGTCCTCTCCCTGTTCCAGCATGACGGCCATCTCTTTGGGGAGGTGCTCTATAACCTGGGCGGCCCGCCTGTAGGCCCGTATCTTAAATACGTTCTCCCCCTTCAATTCGAGAAGGTCGGCCATATCATGAAACACCCTGGCGATTTCCGAATTCTTCATCTCACAAATATCTCGCTATGTAATTCAGCCGGTCCTGCATCAGCTAGTAATTATATTATTTAATATATTCCGATTCCGCAATGCCAAATTGAAGCTCTCCGCAGTAACTGCGGAGAATCTCCGATCCTTAAGGAATAATAGTGTTCCCCATTCGCTCGCTTACCCCGCAGCAAGCTACGAGACTGCGCTCGCTGCCGGATTCAATGAGACTTATCCTCCTTTACATTGAGATAAATCGCAAGAGATGGTAAATAGAATGACGGGAAATGATCACATGCGATTTATTTGCTATTACTCCGGCAAAGAATTATATCAATTCTGTCATTCCCGAGAAATCGGGAATCTAGCTAAGATACTGGATGCGGGCTCAGGTCCGGCATGATAATAGGCGTGTTTAATTGCCTGAGCAATAAAATCTCTCCCTTGAAGCAATATGATATGAATTGGGGATCTGCCTTATGAATTACCTTACCGAAGTTGTTTTCTTTCTCGTGGGAGCCTGTCTGGGGGTGTTTGGCGTTTATCTGCTATTGAGATCAAAAAGCGCCACGCTCACGGAGCGACTCAGAAACAGGGAGGCGCAATTGCAGGAATTGCAGTCTTCTCTTGATAAGACGAAGGAAGAGGTTGCCGCTCTTCGCGAGGAGGTTAAACTCCAGTCGGAGAGACGCTCAGCCGTGGAGGAAAAGTGTACACGCATACCTGAGATGGAGTCTGCAATTCTGCTCAAGGAAAAGAGGCTCACAGAGATACAGACAGAGAATGCTGATCTAAAGGCAAAACTCTCAGAGCTTGAGACGCGACTGTTGGAAGAACGAAAAGCGGGGGAGGAAAAACTCAAGCTTCTCGATGAAGCCCGGGAGAAATTGTCCGATGCCTTCAAGGCGCTCTCTTCAGATGCACTCAAGAGTAGCAATCAATCATTTCTCGAACTGGCAAGAGAAACACTGGAAAGATATCAGGAATCCGCCAGAAGCGACCTCATGACAAGGCAAAAGGCCATTGACGATCTCGTGAAACCCTTGAAGGAATCTCTCGAGAAGGTGGATAACAAGATCAGCGAAATCGAGCATGCACGCACTACCTCCTACGTTTCGCTCACGGAACAAATAAAGTCGCTCGCGTCTACTCAGAACCTGCTCCAGTTGGAGACTACAAACCTTGCGAGGGCTCTCCGTACGCCTACCGTGCGGGGACGCTGGGGTGAAATCCAGCTCAAGAGAGTAGTGGAGATTGCCGGCATGCTCGAATACTGCGATTTCCTGCAGCAGGAATCCGTTACGACTGAAGACGGCCGCCTGCGCCCGGATATGATCATCAAGCTTCCCAATATGAAGAACATCGTTGTGGATGCAAAGGCGCCCCTGCAGGCTTACCTCGAATCATTGGAATGCCAGGACGAGGCGAGCCGTGTAGTAAAATTAAAGGAACACGCGCGGCAGATACGCACACACCTCATGAACCTGGGGACGAAGACGTACTGGGACCAGTTCAAGCCTACTCCCGAGTTCGCCGTGCTGTTTTTGCCAGGCGAAACCTTCTTCAGCGCTGCCCTCGAACAGGACCCGGCCTTGATTGAGTTCGGTGTCGATCAACGCGTCATCCTGGCAACGCCGACCACTTTAATTGCGCTTTTGAAGGCGGTTGCCTACGGCTGGCGTCAGGAGAAGATTGCGGAGAATGCAGAGGAGATAAGCAGTTTAGCCAAGACCCTGTACGATCGTATCGGCGTATTGGCCGAACATTTTTTCAGGATGGGGAAAAGTCTTGATCAGACGGTGGAGCTTTATAACAAAGCCGTCGGCTCACTGGAACAGAGGGTGCTGGTTACGGCGCGGAAATTCAAAGAGCTCGGGGCCTCGACAGGCGCAGATATAGTAACGCCGGAAAATGTGGACAGGTCCACCCGGTCGCTGCAATCACCCGAAATGTCCGTTGCCCCGGCTGAGTTGGATGATAGTAAGGACTAGGAATGAAAAAGGGGACGGTTGTACCAGTTCAATAACTGGCCGAAAGTCAAGAGTAAGGATTTGACCCCATCAACCGTCCGCCTCAAACAAGCAGCCCTGGAGAATTTTCAAAGACGGTTATTCCTGGTACTTCTATATGCGTACCAGGGCTATGGCAAAACACTTACCTTCAAACTCTTAAACATAGCGGATTTGCAGATATCACTTGCTATTTCAAACAACTACCGCTATTTAAGTCCCTGGTTACATATCTGGAATGTGCTGTAGCCCTCCATAAGGTGCTACCTAAACCCTGCTGCTCCGAGGCTCTATGATGCATTCCATATCAGAAAAGAAAATTCTACCGATCCTTCTTCTTTTAACAGCTGCCACCGTCCTGGCATTCTGGCAGGTCGGTCACAGCCAGTTCATTACATATGACGATATCCAATATGTAACCGAAAACGATCCAATTCAGAATGGGATTACGACAGAGGGCGTTCTGTGGGCCTTCACGACCTGTCATGCTAGTAATTGGCATCCCCTGACGTGGATATCCCACATGGTGGATGTTCAGCTCTTCGGCTTGAACCCGCGGTGGCATCATCTGACCAATCTTCTTTTCCACATTGTAAATATGCTGCTGCTCTTTTTTGTATTTCACCGGATGACGAAAGCGCTCTGGCAGAGCGCCTTTGTGGCTGCCCTCTTTGCGCTTCATCCGCTTCATGTGGAGTCCGTGGCCTGGGTGGCCGAGCGCAAGGATGTGCTGTCGACTTTCTTCTGGATGCTCACCATGGGGGCGTATCTTTACCATGTGGAGCGGCCGGGGCCACTTAGATATTTGGCGGTTCTGCTTTTCTTCGCGTTGGGCCTGATGGCCAAACCCATGCTGGTCACCCTGCCGTTTGTCCTCCTTCTTCTGGACTTCTGGCCCCTGAAGCGCTTAGAGCAGATGATATCCGCCCCGGAAGTACGGGCAGGGGCAAGCGGAACGGCATCTGTGAATGGACGGGAACGTGAATCAGGCGAGAAGCGGACTCTGAAGAACGTGGCGAAAACTGAGAACCCGGCAGCGGACAAGGGCCAGTGGCTGTTGATTCGTCCTTTGCTATGGGAAAAAATCCCTCTGTTTGTCCTGACGGTGTTCTCCTGTATCGTAACGTACCTCGTCCAGCAAAAAGGAGAGGCGGTAACATCGATTGAGGCATTGCCGCTGGTTTTCCGTATCTCGAATGCCTTCGTTTCCTATATCCTTTACATCGTGAAGATGATCTGGCCGGTCGACCTTGCTGTTCTTTATCCTCATCCGGGGATGTGGCCGCTGTGGCAGGTCATCGGGGCGGCTGTGCTCTTTTTTGCTGCGAGCTTTATGGCGATCCGATGGGCAAAGAGGTTTCCTTATGCAACGGTAGGATGGCTATGGTACGTAGGCACGCTTGTGCCTGTCATAGGGCTTGTGCAGATTGGTGGCCATACGCGGGCGGACCGATATACGTATGTCCCCCTGATTGGATTGTTCATCGTCATCGCATGGGGTATCCCGGAGCTCCTGAGAGGATGGCGCTGGCGCAAAGAGGTGCTTGCTGCGTCGTCGGCACTGAGCCTTCTATGCCTGGTTGCTGTTACGTGGGCGCAGGTAGGGTACTGGCAGAACAGTATCACGTTGTTTGATCATACCCTGAAAGTCACCGATCGAAATATCATTATCTATAATAACCGGGGAATCGTTTACAGCGACCTTGGCGATCACACCCGAGCGATTCAAGATTATGATCGGGCCATCGAGATCAATCCGAAATATGCAACGGCCTATAATAACCGGGGTATCGCTTACGGTAACCTTGGCAATCACACCCGTGCAATTCAAGATTACGACAGGGCCATCGAGATCGACCCGAAATATGCCAAGGCCTATAATAACAGGGGGCTCGCTTACGGCAATCTTGGCAACCACACCCGGGCAATTCAGGACTACGACAGGGCCATCGAGATCGACCCGAAATATGCAGCGGCCTATAATGGAAGAGGAACCGTTTACGGCAACCTTGGTAACCACATCCGGGCGATTGCGGATTTTAACAGGGCCATCGAGATTGACTCGAAATTTGCAATGGCCTATAGGAACCGGGGGGTCGCTTACAGCAACCTTGGTAACCGTGAGCAGGCAATTGAGGATGTGAAAACATCTGCAAGATTGGGCTCAGAAGATGCAAAGAACTTCTTGAGGAGCCACAAGATAAACTGGTAAGTAAATCCTTGATTTCCAAATGCCGTCTTTCTTTCCTGGCGGAAGTGCGGATGGGGGCGGATGGGGTCAAATCTTTATACTTGACATTTTATTTTTCCGCATGTATTAACGTTGCATGACAAGACCTCTAAGAATTCAATTTCCTGGCGCATACTACCACGTAACCTGTAGAGGGAATGAGCGGAGAAG
>Ga0209777_10002916_pt1 | contig 21787 bp, 25 predicted proteins | sample FrelakmetHBP12HB_FD_187147 | JGI IMG/M metagenome (GOLD analysis project Ga0209777, IMG submission 187147) | Freshwater lake sediment microbial communities from the University of Notre Dame, USA, for methane emissions studies -HBP12 HB (SPAdes)... | ecosystem: Environmental > Aquatic >...
GGGTTTCCCCCGCCACAAGCCCGGCATGTGCCGCCCTTGGTAAGGGAGCGCTCCGCGCTCCCGCTACCTGTATCCGGTCAATCAGGGAAGGTCCATAGCGATTTTCAAGGCGGTGGAGATAAGGCTCATGTGTTCGAACTTCAACTGTCCCAGGTTTGTTTTCAGCCGGGTCTTCGCAATGGCGCGCACCTGTTCTGCTGCTGCCACAGAATCCTTTGTCAATCCTCCTGTCCCCGCTTTGAGGGCGACATGTGTGGGATATAGTTTGGGTACATGCTCGGCCCCGGTCACAGGAACAACGATGACGACCGGACTATATTCGTTAATGGCGTCTCTGCTCACCAAGATGACAGGCCTTCTCCCAGCCTGCTCGGAGCCTTGTGTGGGATTAAGGTCCGCCTGATAGATGTCCCCTCTGCGCATGGAACAAGGCCTCCTTACTCTGTCTTAACGCCCCTCGAGAAATTTCGCCGCTTCCCAATCGCTGCTTTCAAATTCCTCCGCGATCAGCCTAGCTTCCTTCTGATAGTCGGTGTCTTCGGACATCTCCGCGAACTTGGCGTCAAGTTCTTTTCGCTTGAGCACATCGATTCTGAGTTTCATGGATTTGACAATAAAATCGTTCACTGATTCGCATTGGCCGCAAGCCCTGATGAAGCGTTCGACCTCCTGAATCAGCGGCTTGGGAAATCGAACGGTCTTCTGAATCTTGGGAGTACTTCGGGCGCGCATGCTGTCTCCTCCTATCGCCTTGACTCTACCAGAAGCACTATATCATCATAAATGGACTCTTGTAAAGACTCTTTTAATAAATCTATAAGAGACTCTGAAACAAATGGGACTTGATCCCCTTCACAGGCAGGAGCACAGCTACTCGTGGCTGCCCTATTTGGCGCCGCAGATGACGTCATAAGCAGGGAGGCATCGAAACACTGGAAAAGTGGAACCTGAAGTGGCAAAGTGGAGGACGAATAGGATCGTGGAGACGCCCCGGCGGGGCGTCTCTACCGTGCCTAGGAGGGCGTGCAAATGCTTCGAGACGTTTTCGCCGTGCTGGCTTCCACGCCGGAAAAGCTCCGGCGCGAAATTTCGTCAATGTCCCCTCGAGAAATGCGAACGCCTCCGGCGCCCGGCAAGTGGTCGGTGCAAGTGATACTCGCTCACTTGGATGACGTCGAGCAGGTCGGCATGCGGGACCGCGTGGAGGCTATGGTCCGCCAGGAAACGCCCACGCTCCATGCCTTCGACCAGGAAGCGCGCGTGGTGGAGATGGGCTACGACCATAAGGCCCCGCGCCGCTCGCTGGCGTCCTTCGCGCGGAAGCGCCAGGCCAACTTGAAATGGCTCCGCAAGCTCAAGCCTGGAGATTTGAAGCGAAAGGGAATGCACGAGCATGTAGGTGAGGTCAGCGTGGAGAATTTTTTGAACGAATGGGCGTTTCACGACTTGGGCCACTTGAAGCAGATCTTGGAAATCAAGCGCTATGCTCTCTATCCGCGCATGGGAAATATGCAGGCGTTTTACAAGCTGAGCTGAATGCGAGCTGTAGCGCCGGTCTATGACCGGCGGCTCTGGCGGTAGGGGCGGGCTCCGCCCGCCCGCGGGAGCGCGGAGCGCTCCTCTACTGGCCCGGCAGGAGGGGAATGGAGTGAACAAAGTCTTTCCCGACGCTGACGCGGCTATCGCCGACATACCGGACGGCGCGAGCATCATGGTGGGCGGCTTCGGTCTCTGCGGGATTCCGGAAAACCTCATTGAGGCGGTCCGTCGCAAGGGTCTCAAGAAGCTTTCCGTCATGAGCAACAACGCCGGAGTCGACGGGTTCGGGGTTGGGCGGTGGCTCGACAATCGCCAGATCAAGAAGATCGTTGCTACTTACGTGGGCGAGAATAAGTTGTTTGAGGATCTGGTTCTCAAGGGTGAGCTGGAGGCCGCGCTGATTCCCCAGGGAACCTTCTCGGAGCGCATCCGCGCCGGCGGCGCCGGCATTGCCGGGTTCTACACGCCGACGGGTGTGGGGACCGTCGTCGCCGAGGGGAAGGAAGTGCGTGAATTCGAGGGGAGGAAGTACTTGCTGGAGAGACCGCTGCACGCCGACTTCGCCTTCGTGAAGGCGTGGAAGGGCGACCGCTGGGGAAACCTGATTTACCGGAAAACGGCGCGCAACTTCAATCCCATGATGGCCACGGCGGCGGAGGTGACGATTGCGGAAGTGGAAGAACTCGTTGAGCTGGGCGAGCTTGACCCCAACTGCGTCGTGACCCCGGGCATCTACGTGAAGCGGATTTTCCAGGGCAGTAATTACGAAAAGCGCATCGAGAAGCGCACAGTGAGGAAATAGTCTGATGGATAAGCGCGAGCTGATCGTGAGGCGCGTAGCCCGGGAATTGAAAGACGGGTACTACGTTAATCTCGGCATTGGCATGCCCACGCTGGTGGCCAATTACGTGCCGGCAGGCATTGACGTTGTCTTGCAATCGGAAAATGGCATGCTCGGAATCGGGCCGTTCCCGTTCGAAAGCGAAGTGGATCCGGACCTCATCAACGCCGGGAAAGAAACCATTACCCAGATTCCCGGGACCTCCTATTTCTCCAGCGCCGATTCCTTTGCTATGATCCGCGGCGGCCACATTGACCTGACCGTGCTGGGCGCAATGGAAGTGGACGAGAAAGGCAACCTTGCCAACTGGATGATCCCGGGAAAAATGGTGAAGGGGATGGGCGGCGCCATGGATTTGGTGGCGGGCGCGAAGCGGGTGATAATCGCCATGGAGCATATGACCAAGGAAGGCCGGCCGAAGATCCTGAAGCGCTGCACGCTGCCGCTCACGGGCGAGGGTGTGGTCGATACGATTGTGACGGAGCTGGCGGTGATCGACGTGACGGCGGAAGGCCTGCTGCTGAAGGAGCTTGCCCCGGGCGTTACCCTGGAGGCGGTTCAGAAAGCCACCGAACCGGCCCTCCAAATCGATCCCAACCTGGGCGTTTTTCAGGTTTAACATGGAAATCAACTCCATCGTCATCGTCAGTTTGTTTTCCCCCAAGGAGAAAATCTGGGGGCAGTTGCTCCTGCTCGAGTCGAAAGGCATCACGGTCCGCGGCCTCGAGCTCGATTCCTTTAACGACTTTGTCAGCCAAATCGTGAACCAGGAAGATACCACTGTGGGGATGACCACAGTCTTTTACCCGATGCAGCGGGTGGAGCGCATCGCCATGGACGAGCCCAGCGGCTCTATCCCTTCGCTTGCCGGACGCTTTCATCAGAAAGTGGGCCTGACGATCCAGGAGTACCTGGGCATCGAGACCCCGCGCCTCTGAGCGCGCGATGGTCTCACCGTCTCTCAAGCGCGTGAAATCACCCCTCCTTACCAAGCGCACACCTGCACCATCGTCCCCAGAACAGCGGCAAGTCCTCTTCAATCGAGTTCTGGAGAGAATGGAATCGCTGGCGGATCCGCAGGCGGTGGCGGGCATGGCGCGTTTCGGGATCAGGGCGCGAAAAGTTTACGGACTTTCCGCGCCGGTGTTGAGGAAGCTAGCCCGCGAAGTGGGCAAAGACCACATGCTGGCCCAGAGGCTTTGGGCCACGGGGATCCATGATGCGCGCGAACTGGCGGCTCTGGTGGACGATCCCCTCCAGGTGAGCGAAGAGCAGATGGAGCGTTGGGCCAGGGGATTCGACAACTGGGCCGTGTGCGATGGCGCCTGCATCCATCTTTTTCGGTCGTCGCCGTTGGCGCGCCGGAAATGCGTCGAGTGGAGCTCGCGCCGGGAAGAATTCGTGAAGCGCGCGGCCTTCGCGTTGATGGCCGGCCTGGCGGTGGGAGATAAGAGCGCTCCAGATGAAGTGTTTCTTCGCTTTTTGCCGATTATCGAAAGGGAGTCCAGGGACGCCCGGAACTTTGTGAAAAAGGCCGTGAACTGGGCTTTGCGCCAGATCGGGAAGCGCAACCGGCGATTGAATCGCGCGGCCATCCGGGCTGCGCGTGAAATTCACCGTTTGGACTGCCCGAGCGCCCGGTGGATTGCTTCCGACGCGCTGCGCGAGCTGCAAAGCCGCGCCGTTCAAAAAAGGCTGAAGAGGAAAGGGTAAAGGGTTAAGGCAGTGGGATGTTGCGTAAAGGGCAAGACACGGAGGACAGAGGACAAAGCAATCGCTTCCCCTTCGCTTTCTTTTAACCTTTAGCCTTTATCCTTTATACTTGATCATTATGGCCTCGCGTGCATTTACGCCCGCCAATCAAGTCACGATTCTGCGCCTGATTTTCATCCCGGTGTTTGCCATCCTGGTGGTTGACCGAAGGTATGGCGCGGCCTTAGCCGTGGTGGGGTGCGCGGCCGTTTCCGATATTCTGGATGGGGCGCTGGCGAGGCTGCTCAAGCAGGAAACGCCCCTGGGCATGGCCCTCGACCCCATTGCCGATAAAATCTTGATGACCACTGCGTACCTCACCCTCGCCTTTCGCGACGCTGTGCCCTGGTGGCTGAGCATCCTGGTGATCAGCAGGGACGCTGCCATCCTTATTACGACTTTGCTCATCATCCTTGTGGCGGGGTACCGCACCTTCCGCCCCAGCGTGCTGGGCAAGGCTTCCACCGTCGTGCAAGCGATGACCATCCTGGTGGCCCTGGGTTTCGCCGCGCGCGTTCCGCTGGTGACGGCGAGCTGGGTTCGACTCTTCGTTTATCTGGCTGCGACGATCACCGTTGTTTCGGGGATTCACTACGCCATCGTTGTCCGGCATCGGTACGCTCACCCCATGAAGGAAGAAGGTCCCTCGCCCCCCGGCCCAGCCGACGCAGCAACCCCTTAAGATGGCGAGTCTTCGAAAGTCCTGCACCACAGCCGCAATTAAAGAACTCGCATTTGCATTAATCTCTAAATTGACCCTTCACGGAGGGCGGTGTAGACTTCCGGCCTGGCTGCCGCAGGCAAGGCGCAATTGCGCCTGCGGCAGTCCGTCAACCCGGTCCGTAAGCTGACGGACAGGCGGCGGATAGGCGGGGCAAGCCGGGCATCCTCAAGCCTGCCTGCGACAGGCAGGGTGTGTTGAGGATGCCGAGGTCCGGGCAGCAGCGCCGGCCCGCGCCTGTGGGACCGGCTTGGCCCCCGATGCATCGGGGCGCTACTAGCCGAGATTGAAGAATTAGGAGGAGGCATTTATGGGAACCGCCCTTTTTGAGTACTACGAGGCTAACCGGGAACGGCATCTTCAGGGCCTGATCGACCTTTTGAAGATTCCCAGTGTCAGCACGCTGCCCGAGCACCGGCCGGACATCCGGCGTGCCGTGGAGTATCTCGCCAACGAGCTCCGCGAAATGGGCATGAAAAACGTTGAGATCATCTCCGGCAAAGAGAACCAGCACCCCTTGCTTTACGCGGAGTGGCTGGAGGCGCCGGGCAAGCCGACGCTGCTCCTTTACGGCCACTACGACGTCCAGCCGCCCGACCCGCTGGAGGAATGGGTCTCGCCGCCGTTCGAGCCTGCCATCCGCAATGACAACATCTATGCGCGCGGGGCCGTGGACGATAAGGGCCAGACCTATCTGCTGGTCAAGGCCGTGGAAGGATTCCTGAAAACGGAAGGCAAGCTGCCCATCAACATCAAATTCCTGGTAGAAGGCGAGGAAGAAGTGGGCGGCGAACACATTGAAGAGTACGTCGGTTCGCACCAGGACAAGCTGAAGGCCGATGCGGCGCTCGTCTGCGACACGGAGATGTTCGCGCCCGAGCTGCCGACGATCACGACCGGGCTGCGGGGACTCGTGTACACGGAGCTGGAGGCGCGCGGCGCTAGCCACGACTTGCATTCCGGCGTGTACGGCGGAGCGGCGCCCAATCCTTTCCAGGCGCTCGCTGAGATCATCACCGGGCTGAAAAGCCCCGACGGCAAGATCCGCATTCCCGGCTTCTACAAGCGAGTCAAGCGGCCGAGCAAGGCCGAACTCGACGCCTGGAAGCGCCTGCCGTTCAACGAGAAGGCCTATATGAAGAAAGAAGTAGGCGCGACGGCGCTCGTCGGCGAGAAAGGGTTTTCTGTGCTCGAGCGGACATGGGCGCGGCCAACCCTGGAAGTGCACGGCATCCGCGGCGGCTTTACGGGCGTGGGCGCCAAGACCGTTATCCCCGCCGTGGGCACGGCGAAGATCAGCATGCGCCTGGTGCCGGACATGAACCCCAAGGAAATTATCAGGCAATATACGGCCTACGTGAAGAAAATCACGCCGAAGGGGATCAAGACCGCAGTGCGCGTGATCAGCTCCGCGCCCGCGTCCGTGGTGAGCACGGAGAGCCGCTGGATCGCCGCGGCCGCAGAGGCCATGGAGCAAGTCTTCGAGAAGAAGACGGTCTACATGCGCTCGGGCGGCTCCATCCCCATCGTGGGCGTGTTCCAGAAGGCCCTGAAAATCCCCAGCGTCATGATGGGCTATGGCTTGCCCGACGATAATCTCCACGCGCCCAACGAGAAGTTCCACCTCCCCAATTTCTATCGCGGCATCGAAGCGGTGGGGAGATATCTTGAGCTGCTGGGGCAGTAGGGGGAAAGAGTCGACAGTCGAAGGTCGAAGAGTCGAAGGGCGAAGGGCGGGAAAGGACGGTGTATTGGCAGGTGGCAGATGCTGAGAAGCCCGCCCGGCCTGTCATTCCTCATTGCCTACGGCTCCTCGGAATAACAGGCCGGGCGGGTTCTTGAGCTCGCCCTTGGTCCGAACCCCCGCCTCGCGCGCGCCTGCAAATTTCGTCGCCCCCGTGTTATAGTCCCGCATTCTCAATTCGTTCCGGAGGCGACATTGCCTGAATTCAAACCCTTCGTCCCCCACGACTCCCCCGAGCCCGAATTTACCTTCAAGGCGGTTCTGGCCGGAATCCTGATGGCGGCGGTTTTCGGCGCGGCCAACGCCTACCTGGGCATGAAGGCCGGGCAGACGGTGGCCGCCACCATTCCCGCCGCGGTGATTGCGATCGGGCTCTTTCGCCTGCCCTTTTTCCGCGGAGGCGTGTTGGAGCAGAACCTGACGCGCACGGCGGCTTCGGTGGGCGAAGCGCTGGTGGCCGGTGCCATCTTTACCATCCCCGCCTTCATGATGGTGAACGTTGGCGGGCAGACACTCTGGACTGACTTGACCGGTCACTATTGGGTTGTGGCGCTGATCCTCCTGTCGGGCGGACTGTTGGGGATTTTCTTCATCATCATTCTGCGGCGCCCGCTCTGCGTGGACGCCACCGACCTGCCTTTTCCGGAGAGCACCGCGAGCGCGGAAGTGGTGAAGGCCGGGCAGGCGGGCAGCACGGATGCCCCGAAATATGTTTTCGGAGCTATGGGTCTGGGCGGGCTTTTGCAATTCCTCAAAGATGAAAAGGGCTTTCAGATCTTCAAGGAGACCGTCGCCTACCTCTGGACTTTTCCGGAATCGGTGATTCGTTATATCGGCCAGGACAGGGCACTGATCGGCACGGTCACCTACAAGGGGGGCGTTGCTTACACCACTCCTTCCGCCTCGCCCGCGCTCCTGGGCATCGGCTACATCATCGGGCCTCGTCTGGCTGCCATCAATTTTTCCGGCGGGGTCATTGCCTGGCTGTTGCTGATTCCCCTGGTCATCTTCGTTGATCCGGATCTCCCCCAGCGGCTCGGGGCCACGATGGGCGGGCAGGCCTCCATGGACGTGGTGAGCGACTTGGTTTGGAAAAACATCGTACGTCCCATTGCGGTGGGAGCGATGCTGGTGGGAGCTGTGTATACGCTCTACGGAATGCGCGAATCGATCCTCCGTTCGATCCGAGGAGCGTTCAAGGCATCCGCCGGCACTCACGGAGAGGGCGCCGCTACCCGGACCCGCCTGGACATTGACATACCGATCCAATGGGTGATCTTCGGCGCCGTGGCGCTGCTGATTCCCATTACCCTGATCTATTACCACTTTGCGCAGAGCTGGAAGGCCGCTATCCTGGCGGCCCTCGTCATGTCTGCGGCGGGATTCTTCCTGGCGGCGGTAGGCGGATATCTGGTGGGCTTAGTTGGCTCTTCGAATCAACCCGTCTCAGGATTGACGCTGGCGGCGCTGGTCATCGCGGCGCTGGTCATGCTGGCCATTGGCGTGAAGGGTTTGGGCGGCGTGGCGGCGGTCCTAGGTGTGGCCTCGGTGGTCTGCTGCGCCTGTTGTGTCTCTGGGAGCCTGATTCAGGACTTGAAGGCGGGGTACCTGCTGGGCGGGACGCCGTGGAAGATGGAGCTGGTGGAGATCTTGACGGTCACGGCCTTGGCGTTTTTCCTCTTCTTCCCCATTGTGTTATTTCATCATGCCTACCAGTCGAGTGGTGGAATTGGCGGGAAAGAACTTCCAGCCCCCCAAGCCGGTTTGATGGCACAACTCGCGCAAGGCTTCGTGGGCGGGCAAATGCCCTGGGGGCTGCTTTTGATGGGCATCCTCTTCGGGATTGCCTTGGTGATGATTGAGGCGCCCTCGCCCATGCTCATCGCGGTGGGCATGTACTTACCACTTGAGACCACTTCCGCAATCTTCCTGGGCGGCTCCATGAAATGGGCGGCGGACCGCTGGGCGGCTCACCGCAAACTCTCCCCCGATGGCAAACTGAAATTCGACGAGAACGGGACGTTGGTTGCCTCGGGCCTGATTGCAGGCGAGTCCATTGCGGCGATTGTCCTCGCCGCTTTGTTTCCGAAGGGCGGGTCGCTGACGCATTTCTTCACCGGCCGCGACGTGTTGCCGTTTTTGGCCCACTGGGGTGGGTGGCTTTCGCTGCTCGCCTTCGCCATCATCGCTTACGTGCTGATTCAGGTCCCGCTGCGGAAGCGAACGGCGTAGGAGACGAGGCCGCCTCACGCAGGGGAGGGATTGGTGTTGGCCGCGCCTCGGTGCTAAGATGCGTGTCATGGTCATTGACTATACTCTCCAGATATGGCGTGAGGGGAAGCAATACGTCGCCCATGCCATGCCACTTGACGTGATGAGTGCCGGGCTCACTCCTGACTCCGCGCGAAGGGCACTGGAAGAGGCGGTACGCCTCTTCCTCAGAACGGCAGCAGATATGGGCACATTGTTGGAAGTCCTCGACGAGGCGGGATATCGACGCGAAGATGGCCGTTGGGTCTCACCTGAGTGGATAGCGACTGAGAAACAGTCCGCAGTCGTGCCGGCCTAGACATGCCGCGCATCGTCCCAATACACTGGAAGCTTCTCGAAAAAGTGTTTCTCGGCGCAGGTTTTCGCTTTGCGCGCCACGAAGGAAGCCACCGCTCATATGTCAAAGAAGGCATCCTGCGGCCCGTGGTGATTCCCACCTATGATGAGGTTCCGGTTTCGATTATTCGGCACAACATGAAAACGGCGGGGATGTCCAGGGAAGAGTATTTTGTGCTCCTGGAAAGGACCCGGTAGGGTGCGTCCCCGAGCTGGTCGTGGAGACAATTCCACCCATGGACACGCGACGTATCGAACTCCTTCAGGGCGACATCACGAAGCAAAAGGTGGACGCCATCGTGAATGCCGCGAACAGCACGCTGCTGGGCGGAGGCGGCGTTGACGGAGCTATCCATCGCGCGGCAGGGCGGAAGCTCCTGGAGGAATGCCGCACGCTCGGTGGTTGCTCGACGGGTGAAGCCAAAATCACCCAGGGCTACAACCTCCCGGCAAAGTTCGTGATCCACACCGTGGGACCGGTCTGGGGCGGCGGGAAACACAGGGAAGATGAGCTGCTGGCCAGCTGCTATCGGAAATCGCTCGAACTGGCTGTCCAACATGGCCTCGAGACGATCGCTTTCCCTGCCATCAGCACAGGAGCTTACGGCTTCCCACTGGAGCGCGCCACGCGCCTGGCGGTTCGGGAAGTGAAAGATTTCCTTGCCGGTCACCCTTCCATCGAAAAGGTCGCGTTCGTTTGTTTCGATCAGTACACCTACGGCTTTTACGAGAAGGTGCTGGAAGAATCGTCCGATTAGCGCCACGCCGCCGTAGGCCCTCCAGCGGTGGGTAGGGCAAGGGCGCCGCGAGCTGTTCTCCGTGCGCCTCCGTGTCCTCCGTGCCAAATCTTCTTGAAGCGGATTTTGCGCCCCTTATTGACGCCTGAAAGGTCTTCGGTTATTCTCTCCGCCGCCTTACAACCAGGGGCTTGACGCGAGTCAAGTCTGCTTGCGGAGAGGAGGGCGGGTAGTCGCACTGCATCTGTTTTGTTGACATTCCGGCACCCCTAGGGTAATTTGGGAAAAAGGGGCAAGCCGCCCTTCCCGGGATCTATGACGGCACAAGGCAGTTTTGTGGAAGTCGCCCTGGAGAGTGACCTCAAGAACGTTGAGGTCGCGGAGGAGATTTGTCGTCGCATGGCGTCCACCGCCGGCTTCGACGAGTCTGACCAGCACAGGATTGAAATGGCCGTGCATGAATCGATGATCAACGCCATCTGGCACGGCAACAAAAACGACGCCAGCAAGACCGTTTGGCTACGCTTCCAGATCTATCCGGACCGGCTTGAAATTCGCATCCGTGACCAGGGGAACGGCTTCGACGCCAGCCGGGTCCCGAATCCTTTGGCGGACGAAAACCTGCTGAAGGTTTCGGGCCGGGGAATCTTCCTGATCCGTACCTTCATGGATGAGTTTCGCACGACCTACACCGCCGGCACGGGGACGGAGGTCACTCTGGTCAAGCGCCTGACTCCCAATAACCAGCCCAAAGAAGGAGGAACGGACCGTGAGCATGAAAGCCACAATTCGTCAGGTTGATTCGGTGACGGTCGTTGACGTCAGCGGCAGAATCACCCTGGGCGAAGGATGTTCCCAATTGCGCGACCTGATCCGCAACGAAGTATCCAAGGGTAACAAGCATGTGCTGCTTAATTTGGCCGACGTCACCTACATCGATAGTTCGGGGATCGGTGAACTGGTCAGCGCCTACACGGCGGTCTCGAACCAAGGTGGGTCACTAAAGCTTCTGAATCTAACCAAGAAAGTCCACGACCTCTTGCAGATTACTAAGCTTTATACAGTTTTTGACGTCCACGACGACGAAGCCAAGGCCATCACCAGCTTCGACAAAGCCGCGAGTGCCTGAAGGGGCCTCCCACCCTGGCGGGATCATCCCCCGCTTCCTGCCCAGCGGGATGCAAGGGTTTGAGCCTTGAAGGCCCATGGCATCTCCTCCCTTCGACTTTGCTCAGGGAGGCTGAGTCCGTCAACTGACGGATCGAAGCCTCAGGGACGGTGCGGATTGACTGTCGGTCAGCGTCCTCCCTTCGACGTCGCTCAGGGACTGTGAGTAAAATCGAACTGTGAGCGAAAGTCGAAGGCGCAAAGGCGGACGGTGAGCATCGTCGAAAGGGCCAGGGGGCGTGCTACCCACCCACGGTCAGCGGTTCCTCCCGACACAAGCTGGAGGGGCGAGTCCGCCAGCTGGCGGAATCGCCCCTAGACGACGGCCGCCTCCCGGGACGCCTGCCCGGTAGCAAGCAATTCGCCTAACCTGGATCGCAGCGGAACCAGCGCCGAGGAATGGATCTGTGAAACCCTCGCTTCGCACACTCCGAGGGCCCGGGCGACCTCTTTCATGGTTCGTTCTTCATAATAGTAAAGTGCCAGCACGCGGCGCTGGCGAGGCGGGAGCCCGGCGATGGCGCGAGCTAGAAGACGGCTGGTCTCTCCCCTCAGGCAGGTGGTGAAAGGATCTTCTGTATGAGCAATCAGGAAGTCGGAGTGATTTTCCGCGAACTCATCCGACCGCAGCTCCTGCTGGAGACTGTAAACGGTTGCTCCCGACAGGTTGTTAACCAATCGCTGGAGCTTTTTTAGGTCAATCCTCAGTTCAGCCGCCAGCTCCGGTTCTGTGGGCGGACGGCCCAGCCTGTTCCAAAGGTCTTGCCGGGCCCGATCGAGGTCCCTTCCCCTCTTGCGTAGGGCCCGTGGCGCCCAATCCAGCTCGCGCAGGCTGTCCAGAATGGCTCCTTGGATGCGGAACCGGGCAAAAGACTTAAACTCCACATGCTTTTTGGGGTCGTATCGCCCGAGGGCTTCCATCAGCCCCAGCACACCGGCGTGGACGAGATCGTCGAGCTGGACATGAGCAGGCAACCGCTCGCGAATCCGGCGCGCGATATATTGGACCTGGGGGAGATGCTCCGTCAGCAGACGTTCCCGGGCCGCTGCGTTGAGTTCGAATGCCGCAGGAATAGCCTTCTTTCCTGATGCCTCAGCGCTCTTCGGCCCGGGGGCGGCGCAGGCGGGAGAAGCCTTGTGGTCCGGCGCAGGGATTTCACTCCTGAGCAAGTTGGGATTCGAGTCGGGTCGCGCTCGGCCGAATCTGCCCGACCTGCCCCGCTGCCTTATATCGGGATGCTTTGTCTCGGGATGAAACCGGGAGCCGGGACGAATGTCCAACGATGATGGCAGACAACACTTCCCAGTCGGCCGAACTGTGAAGACAGACATGACACTCGCTCCAGGTAGCTACCTTTATGCTTGGCTGCCCTTAGAGGAAGATTAAGCGGGGATTAATTTCTTCTAACCGGGGGCTAGCGTTTAGAGTCGCAGGAGCCTTTACAATCCCCTGCGGGCATGCTCGTAGCGGCGGGCGGAACCTGTCTCCGTCGGATGACGGACTGAGCCTCCCTGAGCGAAGTCGAAGGGAGTGAAGTCGAAGGGAAGGGCGGCGCTACTCTGGCGCGCTCGCCAGAGGCAACTGGAGAATGAAGCAACAGCCCTGCGATTTTCGAGGCTTTACTTCGAGCGTGCCACCCAGGGACTCCGCCAGCACTCGGACGATGGACCAATCCAGGCAGCGGTTCTTCGCGGCTTCGGCGAACAGGCGCCCGAGGCCCGCCGTCCCGCCCGAGGCGAAGTCGAATTCGCCTGGGCCAGGGCTGGGTCCCTGGTCAGCGATGAGGAGACCCACAGACGCGCCCGTCGGCTGACCGGAGACCGCAAGCCCGATGTCGCCTCGGTCGGGGCTGCGTTGGATGACCAACCAAAGCAGTTTCGCGACGAGCTCGCGGAGGCGGTCGGGTGGCGCGGAGACAATCGCTTCGTGGCTCGTCTCGAATACGGTCGTAATCCCGCGAGAATCTGCGAGTCCCTTCAACTCTTCCACCGTTTCCTGCACGAGATCCCTGAGCGACAGGAGTTTTGGGGGAACGTCAGCCCTGGCGGCTTCTGCCAGTTCTCGGAGCGACCTTATCAGTTGCACGATGAGCTCCGTGAGCTCGAAGGCCTGTTCGAGCGCCGCGCGGGATTCCTGTGCGCTGAGCTCCGTCCGCAGGGCCAGTTCCAGCGAGCCTCGCAAGGCGGTAAGGGGTTGGCTCAGGCGGTGAGCCACCGCTCCTAAACACTCTCCACACTGCTGGCGGGTGGGTCCCGCCGATTCGGCTTCGCTCACCCGTCGACTTTCGCCTGATCGCCCCTCGACGTTGCGCGGGGACGCCTGGTTTGACTGCCGCTCCCCGTCTTTCTTTCGACGCTGCGCAGGGGTGCGGTGGGCAGGGAAGTCCGGGGTTTGGGGGCCGGCCATGGTGTTTATTCCTCTCCCCCAAGTTGGTAACCCACGCCGCGCACCGTGCGAAGGAGTCTCGTTAAGTGGCCGCGATCCACTTTGTTGCGCAGGTAGTTGATATAAACATCTACGACATTTGTCATCGGGTCGAAGGAGAGATTCCAAACATGCTCGATGATCATGGCGCGCGTGACGCAGCGCCCGGCGTTGCGCAGCAAGTACTCGAGCAGGGCAAATTCCTTAGGGGTCAGCTCGATCGGCTGGCCGGCTCGACGCACGGTCCTCTCAGCCCGGTTCATCTCCAGGTCTTTGACCCGCAGGACCATATCCGGCGGACGCGTCGGCCGACGCAGGAGGGCGCGCAGGCGCGCGGAGAGCTCGGCGAAGGCGAAGGGCTTGGTCAAGTAATCGTCGGCCCCCAGGTCAAGGCCTTTCACCCGGTCTTCCACCCGGCTCCGCGCGGTTAGAACCAGCACCGGCAATGACCGCTTGCTGGCCCGGAGGCGCTTGAGAATCTCCATGCCGTCGAGCTGAGGCAAACCCAAATCAAGGATGGCGAGGTCGAAGTCGAATTGTTCGAGCATGTAATGCGCTTCCTCCCCATCGCCGGCCACGTCCACGGCATACTGCTCGGCCGCCAGACCCTTCTGAATGAAGTTCGCGACCGCCTTATCGTCCTCGGCGAGAAGCACCCGCATCCTTGTACGCTCCTCCGCCCGGATTTCCCGGGCCCTCGTATCCCGTAGGAGCGTCCGTCGGCTGACGGACCGTCCGCCCCCACCTTAATTAGCTATTACTTATTTCGGCCGAAGCGCGCGAAAACATGAGGCGGAACGAGGAACTGCAAAGTGTAAAGGGTGAAGCATAAAGGCTAAAACACGAACTAACGTTAGGAGTCAGAAGTCGGGTTGATCAACCTCGGACGGCGGAATGTACAGTGCCGCAACGGCCACATAGAGCGAGATCCCTGCCGTTACAACCGACGGGCCGGATCATCTCCAAGGGCTTGCCGGCGCGCAGGCTAGCTGACTTCACGCGCTGAGAGCACCTCCCGCGCCCTCGTCCAACGAATACTGGGATAGCGATCATTGTCGAGCGGCTCCAGCTTTGCCCGGCCGTCGAACATGTTACGCATGTACTGCATGCCCTGCCATGCCGGGTAAAGTTCCTTCTCTCCGGGAGCGACCGCGCGCGCGACTTTGATCAGCGTGCCGAGCGTTCCCAGACCTCCGGCGCGGAACAGGCGGAACTCTTTTCCCGTCACTTCACTTACGACCGCCGTCAGTTCCCGGGCGCTGAGCTGATCGCCCGCAATGCGTAGAAAGCGAGGGGTGGAGGGATCAAGAGCCGCGCTCGCCGTGAAGGCGGCCGCGTCGTCCATCGTCGTGAAGTCCATGCGCTGGTCCGCGTCGCCCCAATAGAGGACTCGCTTCAGTTTGAAGAGAATGAGCGGCATCTGACCGGTCAGCAGATCGGCAAACGCGCCGGTGAAGATCGTGGTCGCTGAAATCGGAGTCTGATCGAGGCGCTTGTGGAAGTCTCGGCGCAGGTCGAGATTGCGATTCTCTCCGGCTGGAAATTTGGTGAAATCAATCGAGTAGTCGGAGGGAATGAAACGCGGCACCTCCGCCTTGATCGCAGCGTCGAGCAGAACCGTTTGCGTTTCCACGATCACGTCCCGCAATCCCGCCAGCGCGGACACCACGCAGGACGCACCCGAGCATGCCGGTGCCACTTGGGAAGCGCTGCCGAAGTCGACGGGGGCAATCGTGACGCCGAGCTCCTGCAGTCGCTCAAGCTTGTCTCGCGCCGTGCCGTGGCGAACCAGCGCTCTTACGCTGGCTCCCCGTTCGAGCAAAGCCCTCGCGATGCGTCCGCCGAGATGACCGGTAGCTCCCGCCACGACGATGGTCGAGGGATTCATGGGTCCGATATTAGAGATAGGACAGCGTCAATGCAAAGCGGGCGCAGATCCGAGAGGGGTCGACAACTTCCGTGGTGACAGGAACCGTCCGTCGGCCGAGGGATTCGAAGACCATAAACTCGGCGCCAGCGTGCGAGGACTCTCCGCTTCTCTGAGCCCGATGGTGCGACCCCTCCTTGCGGCGTGCCCGCAAGTCGCTCCTATTACAGTAGCGGCGAGTTTACCTGGCCTCGCTATAACAGTAGCGGCGAGTTTACCTCGCCACGCTATAACAGTAGCGGCGAGTTTACCTGGCCACGCTATAACAGTAGCGGCGAGTTTACCTCGCCACGCTATAACAGTAGCGGCGAGTTTACCTGGCCTCGCTATAACAGTAGCGGCGAGTTTACCTCGCCACCCGGCAGTCCCGTGGGCGTTCACTGGCGCCCAGGGTGTTAAAAGCCTTCGCCACTCGCGCGCCGCGAGGAAAAGATTTACCACCGAGCGGGCACAGGCCACAGAGAGGAAGCTTGATTGCACATATCTGTACACCCCTGTACAATGTACCTCGGAGGTCTGAAGGACGATGAAGAGTATTACCTTCACGGAGTTCCGCAGGACCGCGTCGGGGGTGCTGGATCTCGTCGAGAAGGGTGAGAGCTTCCGCCTGCTCCGCCACGGCAAAGCCGTCGCCAGGATCGTCCCGGCTGACGTGCGCGTGGCCGGACCCGCGTGGAAACGCCCCCGGTTGCGCCTGGTAATCCGCGGAGGGGCGCTCAGCGAGGCCGTCCTGAAGGAAAGGCGGTCCTCCCCTTGAATGTCTTTCTTGATTCCTCCGCGCTGGCCAAGCGGTACGTCCAGGAGCCCGGGAGCGATCGCCTGGAGGAAATCTTACTTTTCGCATCCGCGTTAGGGATTTCCACCCTCGGCATCACGGAAGTTATTTCGGCGCTCGCAAGGCGCCAACGGGAGAGCAAGCTTTCGCATCGGCAGTACCTCCAGGCCAAACACACGCTATTCGAGGACGCGGCCGATTCCAGCATTGTCAACGTCACAGAGCAAGTCGTGGCACGCGCCGTCGAACTTCTGGAACGCTGGCCGCTGCGATCGTCCGATTCCCTCCAGGTAGCCTCGGCTGTCGAGTGGTCCGCGGATTTGTTTGTTTCAGCGGACGAAAGGCAGTGCAGAGCGGCGCGGGCTTACGGACTTCAAGTAGAAGAGTTGCCACGGGTTTAGTCAACGCTGCGCGTGGCAGAGCCACTGCTGGCTGTGCAGGCGAGGAATCCAATCCCAACAAAGCACCGGCCCTCGCATCATCCGCTTACAGGAATCGCGACGCCTTCCTTTTTGGGTGCGGCGACTTGCGTTTTGTTCTTTGCATCTTCTGCGGCATATCTCTTTCTTCGCGGCTCAGCAACCTGTTAAAATTCGCGTTGAAGCCCGGCCTCGAAGCAGCATGATCACCCGCGACACAGGAGGACGGATGAGGTTTATTCCGGCATGGATGCGAAGGCAGTGGCTACTGCTTGGCTCGCTTTTCGTGTTGATTCTGATCACCCGAAATTCAACGATTTCCTTTGGCGCACCGAGGGGCCAAGGGACGGAGTCGAAGGCCCAGGCAAGCGCTCAGGCGCAAGTGGCGACCGCTGAGGCCGAGGAAATCAGACAACTCATCGGGAAGTACACGACGTCGGTTGATAAAGCGGACACAGAACTTGCATCACAGGTCTGGCTGGACTCGCCGGACGTCTCCTTTATCCACCCGCTTGGCCATGAACACGGCTTCGAGCAGATAAAACAGAACGTTTACAAGCGCCTGATGGGCGATACCTTCTCCGAGCGAAAACTCACCGCCCACGACATTTCCGTCCATGTGTACCGTGAAGCTGCGTGGGCGGAGTTCTACTGGGATTTCGAGGCGAAGTATAGAAAGGACGGCTCGCCCCTCACGACGCACGGCAGGGAAACTCAGGTGTATTTGAAGATCCAAGGTCGATGGCGCCTGGTCCACGTCCACTACTCGGGTATGCCCGTGACGGAAAAAGGGAAAGGTTTCTGAAAGAAAGCAACCGGGTGGCTGCCGCCTCTGGGTGGCAGAGGCGGTTCAGATTTGGTAGTCGTTCTCGATGATGTCTTCGAGCGCGTCCGGGGCGCTGCCGTTGGCCGGTTCTTTGCCTTCCAGCTTCTCCACCTTTGCCTTCAAATCCTTCACCTGTAAGGCCACGGCATGCAAGGCATCGGAGAGAGGATCGGTGATCTGCTTGGGATCCGTGATGACGACCCTCTTGCCGTGCCGCAAGATGACGTGGCCGGGCACGCCGACCACCGTGGAATCATGCGAAACGTTGCGCAGAATGACGGAGCCGGCGCCCACCCGGCAGTTATCCCCGACGCGGACATTGCCCAGCACCTTGGCGCCCGCTCCGATCACCACCCCGCTGCCGATCGTAGGGTGTCTCTTCCCCTTTCCCTTCCCCGTGCCTCCGAGGGTGACACCCTGGTAGAGCGTGACGTCATCGCCTACGATAGCGGTCTCTCCGATGACCACGGCCATCCCGTGGTCAATGAATAGCCGCCGGCCGATTTGCGCCGCGGGATGGATTTCGATTCCCGTCAGCAGCCGCGCCACTTGCGAGAGCCATCGGGCAAGCAGCCGGAGGTGATGGTTCCAGAGCCAGTGATTGAGCCGATAGGCGCAGACCGCGTGCACTCCCGAGTAGCAGAGCACCACCTCGAGCGCGGAGCGAGCCGCCGGGTCCCGATCCAGAATCGATTTCACATCTTCTCGGACGGACATGCATCCCCCAAGTCTATAAGCCTACCCGATGCCCTCGAAGAGGACCGTGGAAAGGTACCGCTCGCCTGAGTCCGGCAGAATGACGACGATCGTCTTCCCCGCAAATTCCTCGTTTTTCGCCAGGCGGACCGCAACGGCTGTAGCGGCGCCGCAGGAAATGCCGCTTAAGATTCCCTCTTCCTTGGCCAGTCGGCGTGCAAATTCGATGGCTTCTTCGTTCGAGACCTGCTCGATGCGATCGACAAGTGACAGGTCCAAAACCTTGGGCACGAATCCCGCGCCGATACCCTGGATTTTATGAGGAGAGGGTTTGAGCGGGAGCCCGCCGGTGTGCTGGGTCAGAACGGGGCTGGCTGAAGGTTCGACTGCGACGGAGAGAATGGGTTTGCCTTTGGTCTTCTTGATGTACCGTGAGATGCCGGTGATCGTTCCGCCCGTCCCCACGCCTGAGACCAGCACATCAATCGCGCCATCCGTGTCGTTCCAGATTTCCGGCCCGGTGGTGCTTTCATGAATGGCAGGGTTGGCGGGATTTTCGAATTGCTGCGGCAGGAAATAGTGCTTCGGGTCCGACTCCAGGACTTCCTGAGCCCTCCGGATTGCGCCGGCCATGCCCTCGGCTCCCGGCGTGAGGATCAGGTTCGCACCCAAAGCGGCCATCACCCGGCGCCGCTCGATCGACATGGTATCCGGCATGGTCAACGTCAACTTGTAGCCGCGTGCGGCCGCGACAAATCCCAGCGCGATGCCGGTGTTGCCGCTGGTCGGCTCGATAATCTCCATCCCAGGTTTCAGCGCGCCTCGCTTCTCGGCGTCCCAGATCATCGCTGCGCCGATGCGGCACTTCACCGAGTAAGAGGGATTGCGGCCCTCGATCTTGGCCAAGATCGTGGATCGCTGGCCGCCGTTGAGGCGGTTTAAGCGCACCAGGGGCGTCTTACCGATGCTAAGGGAATTGTCATTGTAGAAATTTGCCATGTTCTCTCCTTCTTGAATTCTCACCGATGCTCGGTGATCGTCATGTGAAAACGGTGTTGGGTTTCTTGCGGCGATGGGGTCCCGGAGCTCCGATCCCCGCGAAGGGGGACCAACCCTCCAGGCTAGCTACAGATGCAGCGCAGGATGGCACGTGCGCCGGAAGAACGGAGGATAAGCATCACATTCCCGGCGGGGTACGGGTGGGCACTGCTGACGGCTGTAAACAAATCATGTGTGGACATCGTTTTCGCTGAGCCTTTACCCCTGGGGCGAATTACCCCCAACAAGCTTCATTGTACCACAATTCAGGCAACCCAGCAGCCATTCTGGAATCGACACACTCACTTACTAATCGCATAAGACACCTCATTTCTCACGGGCGCCAGCGAGGCCACGGCTTGCGGCAGGATTTGCAGGAAGCGATTCACCTCGTCTTCGGTATTGAAGCGTCCCAACGTGACACGCAACAAACCGCGCGCTTGCTGCGCATCGAACCCCATGGCTTCGAGCACTTTTTCCGTGGCGCCGGCGTGGCTCGAGCTACAGGCGCTGCCGGAGGAAGCCGCCACGCCCGCCTCATCCAGCGCTCGCAGGAGCTTGAGCATCCCTTCTTCCTGCCCCGCAAAGCCCAGACAAAGATGGCCCGGCAGCCGTTTGACGGGATGCCCGATCAGATAAGCGTGAGGTATGGTTTCGCGAAGGCTTTCCAGAATACGCACACGCCAGGCGGCCAGTCGAGCGGCCTCTTCAGCAAGCTCCTCGCGGGCCAGCGCCGTGGCTGCGCCGAGGCCCACGATTCCCGCCACATTTTCCGTGGCGGAACGCAAACCGCGTTCCTGCCCGCCGCCAAACACCACGGGATCGAGTTTGACGCCTTGCCGCACGTAGAGCGCGCCGACTCCCTTGGGGCCGTGTAGTTTGTGCGCTGAGAGCGAGAGTAAATCTACTCCCAACTCATTCACATCGATCGGAACCTTGCCCACAGCTTGCACCGCATCCGTGTGGAACAGCGCGCCGTGGGCCCTCACGATGTGCGCGAGCTCGGCGATGGGTTGCAGCGTTCCCACGACGTTGTTTGCAGTCATGACTGAAACCAGCCGCGTGTCCGCCCGCAGCGTGTTCAGCAGGCTTCCAAGGTCCACAAGGCCGTCCCTGTCGACAGGCAGATAAGTTACCTGCGTCCCCGCGCGTTCCAGGAAATGGCAAGTCTCGAGCACCGCCGCGTGCTCGAATGTGCTGGTGATCAAGTGATGGCCGCCGCCAGCAGCGCGGTTCGCACCTACGAGCGCGAGGTTGTCAGCTTCGGTGCCGCTGGCAGTGAAAATAATCTCGGAGGGTTCGGCGCCCAAGAGCGCCGCGACTTGCGCGCGTGCTTTCTCGACGGCGCCTCGGGCCTCGCGGCCCTCGCGGTGAAGGCTGGAAGGATTTCCGTATGCTCCGTCCAGGTAAGGCTCCATCGCCGCGCGCACGCGCGGATCGAGTGGCGTGGTCGCCGAGTGATCGAAATAAATGCGTGAGGCCATAGTCTCCATTGCTCCGTGAAGGCTGCGCTGGGCCCTGCGCGCCTAAAAACAAAAACGCCTCATCCGGGTTTGGGGAATGAGGCGCATCCATCACCGCATCTCATGTCCCCCGCGAAACCGGGCGGGAATTGGCACCGGGCGACCAGGCTTTGCTTCTCCTGGTCCGGTTGTCGTGGCGTCGTTGGGCCCGTAACCCTCAGCCACTCTGCATGAGACTACGGCTTACCTCAGGCGCAAGCGCCCAAGTGAGGTCATAGTACGTAATGGTGCGTTGTGCTGTCAAGAAAAGAAGGGCCTAAAAGAATGGCGTGCACGGACATTCTGTCGCTTGTTACGGTCTGCGGATCCCGTACTTCTCAAGTCGGTACTGAAGTGTCCGGAAGGTCATGCCCAGAAGTTGGGCGGCGCGGGTGATATTCCAGTTAGCGCGCTGGAGGGCTTCGAGGATTTTGGCTCTCTCGTGGGCTTCCCAGGAACCTTCGGGAATGACCGGGGTGAGGCCGTCGGCGGCCGCGGGGTAGGGTGCCGCGGCGCCCCCCGCAGCCGACGCGGCCGCGGGAGCGGGCTGGAGGACCTCGGGCGGCAAGTCGGCAAGCTCCACCGTGTCCCCTTCGCCCAGGACGACGGCGCGCTCCAAGGCCCACTCCAACTGGCGGATGTTGCCGGGCCAGGAGCAGCGCCGCAGAGCTTCGAGAGCCGGCGCGGAGATTTTCTCGACCTGGTAGCCTGCCACCAGCGCCGCTTTGCGCATAAAGTGGTGGGCGAGGATTTCGATATCATCCCCGCGGTCGCGCAGCGGCGGGCAGATGATGGGGATCACGTTCAAGCGGTAGAAAAGGTCTTCGCGGAACTTGCCCTCCTTGACGAGTTGGTCCAGGTTCTTGTTGGTCGCGGCAATAATGCGCACGTCCGTCTTGATCGCTTGCGTCCCGCCAACCCGAAGGAATTCGTGCTCCTGGAGCACGCGAACGATTTTGGCCTGCATGCCCAGGCTGGTGTCGCCGATCTCGTCGAGGAAGAGCGTGGACTGGTGGGCGCGCTCGAACAAACCCTTCTTTTGCTGGTGAGCGTCGGTGAAGGCCCCCTTTT
>Ga0209777_10002917_pt1 | contig 21779 bp, 15 predicted proteins | sample FrelakmetHBP12HB_FD_187147 | JGI IMG/M metagenome (GOLD analysis project Ga0209777, IMG submission 187147) | Freshwater lake sediment microbial communities from the University of Notre Dame, USA, for methane emissions studies -HBP12 HB (SPAdes)... | ecosystem: Environmental > Aquatic >...
CAGCAAGGAAGAAGCCGGCAAAATCGCCGCCAAGATTGGTGGGCCGGTAGTGATCAAAGTCAACACGCCATTCATCCTCCATAAAACAGAATACGGCGCTGTTGCGGTTGATCTGCGGACGCCAGCGGAAGTAGTCAGCGCTTATGCCGACATGGAGAAGCGCATCACAAAGGCCTTCCCGAAGAGCAAGGAGCAGTTTTCGGTTGTCGTGCAGGAGATGATCTCCGGCGGTGTCGAAACTGTTATCGGCATGACCACCGACCCATCGTTTGGCGCCTTGATCATGTTCGGTCTCGGTGGTATCTATGTCGAGGTTATGAAAGACGTCTCTTTCCGTATTGCGCCGTTGACCGATTTGGATGCCAGAGACATGATTGAATCTCTCAAGGGCTACAAACTGCTTACCGGATTCCGTGGGTCAAAACCGGTCAACATCGCTTCGGTGGAAGACTCAATACTGAAATTGTCGCAACTGGTGCTCGATTTCCCCGACTTCGCCGAGATCGATATCAATCCGTTTATCGTCTCCGCCGAAGAGCACGCTACCAAGGCTGTTGATGCACGGTTTGTGCTGGCGCCCCTGAAGTAAGTTCGCCGCCGGGCTTCTATAGCTGGGACTGTTGAAAAAGCCCAGCCCGTGTCATTGCGAGGAGTGCGGAGAGGTGATGCATGGTGGGGAGCACGACGAAGCAATCTCGATTTACGTTCTTGCGATGCAGGCGCGCAGATTGCTTCGTCGTCATTGCCCCTCTCCTCTCTCTCCCGCCATGACTCCTCGCAATGACAATTCGAGACAATTCGTAGGTCGAAACCCCCAATAGAACGCCTTGCTTACCAACGCGCCTCTATGGGGGTTTCGACATTCCCATTTTTGATGGCGATTTCGGGAGAAGGAGCGGTGTCGAAACCCCGACGAGAGTGTGCGAACAGTCCAAGCTTCTTCCCCTCGGGGTTTCGACCTACAGTACTCATTTCTTCCCCGCCCGCTCGTCAGCGATCATCCTTCGTACTTGATCTATGCCCGGGAATTTGGGGTCGAGTGAGGCTGTTTTGTTCAACATTTCGTCGGCCTTGTTGAAGTCGCCCGTCTGCAGATAGGTTGATGCCAGATTAAAATACCCCGCCGGATTGTCTGGCTGCATCTTGACGACGCGTCGGAACTGCTCCATGGCCTGATCCAATTTGTTCTGTCGAGCGTAGACCTGCCCCAAGTTGGCATGCGCCTCCACTGAGTTCGGTACATACTTCAGGAAGCGCTGATACTGCTCCGCCGCTTCCATACGCATATCGGCAGCCAGATAGCAGCCCGCTTTGAGAAAGATCGCGCCGTAGTCGGTTGTGTCTGCCTCGAATGCTTGCTCGTAGAAATCTGCCGCTTCAGCGTATTTTTCCAGCTTGACATGCACATAGGCGTATTCGTTGTATGCCCAAGCCGCCTTGGGGTTCTTCTTGATCTCTGCAACCACCAGAGCCGCAAGATCCTTGAGACGGTCGCGCTTGTGGTAGATTTCAGCCGCCGCCTTTTTGGGTCGATCATCGTTTGGATCGACGGCCATCGCGCGTCGATAGTAATCGACAGCCGATGAGTCTTTGTTCTGCTTGGCACAGGCATTGCCGAGATTGGTGAAGACGGCCGCTGAACGCGGATTGAGCATTGCCGCCTTGTAAAAGTCCTGCTCGGCATCGGCATATTTGCCCGTGCTGTAATAGGCGCTGCCCGTAAACATAAATCCCTCAAAATCTGCATTAACTCGTGGCGATAAGCCGGGAATATGGGCAATGCCGTTGCACGCGACTAGCGCGGCAACCAATACTGCCAGCCAGCGATAAAACTTGATGTAGCTGCCTTCCCTGTATAACTGGACTAGCGTCCAGAACCCCGCGGCAGACCAGATTAGTGTGATCGGTACCAGCATCGCCCGATATCGCGAGGTTACAGTAAACAGCAGCATTATCAAAACATAGGAAAGCACGTATCCTATTAGCACACACTGCCTCTTGCTGCGACGTAAAGGAGAGCCAGCCGCCAGCGCCGGCAGCGCCAAGGGGAGTAGTATTCCGAATGGAAATGCGATCAGCTTCTCCCACAACAAGTACTTGAGCACACTGCTCTGCTTCGCGAAGAAGTAGACCTGCTTATCCTTTGGAATCTCGTAGCTGGAGATCAAGTAGGCAACTTTGCGCATTTGCAGTCCGACCCACGACAGCGGCTGGGTGAAGATGTACTTGAGTCCTTGTCCTAACCAATAGCTGCCGGTCTCGGTCGCCGTCAACTTCCTGCCCGTCTGCTGACTGGCGAGCGCAGAGGCTACATCGATGCCCGGCTGCGCATCGGAGAGCGTACCCGGCAGAACCGGCTTCCCGCCGTCAGCCTGCGCGTTGTTACCGGCTCCGAAATTGACGCCGCCATACGTCTCAAAGACGACCGCTTCACCACCTGCGATAACATTGTGCGCTGCCACCGGCACGAGCACAATCAGGATGCCAATCACAAACGGCATTATCTGCTTGATCCACTCCTGTCGATTTTGCGACAAGCGTTGGTGAATCCATAGCACGACTATCGGCACGAAGAGCAGAACTGCCGGATGTGCCGCGGCCGATAGGCCCAGCAACAGCCCGGCGGTGATCAGTTGAGACCGCTTTCGACTCTCTTCGAAGACGGTCAGCAGCCAAATTGCGATCAAATTCAAGGTGAGTGCCAGCGTGAACGGGAGTAGTTCGGCGCCGAAGAAAATCAGCGGACCACACAGTGCCGCCGCTAGACCTGCCGTTACCGCGATTTGGTTCGCGTAGTAGCGGCGCGCAATTATGTAGACCATCACACAGGCGAACGCGCCCAACACACTTTGCAGAAGCAACGGCATAAAAAGCGCTTGCCCAAAGACCCAGTAGTAGAGGGCTAGCAAGTAGGAGTACAGCGGCGCCCTGAACAAAATGGCATCGCCGACCCTTTGTCCGGCGGCCAGCTTGCTCGCAAGTTGATAGTAGGACAGCGGATCGCTGGCGAGGTAGTTGAACAGGGGGGACGCTTGAATACTCAAGAGGTGGAATAACCGTGGCAGAAAAGCGACCGCGAATACAATCATACCCCACATTGTGGGACTAAGACGTGTTGTTTTCCTTGCCGCGTTGCTCGCTGTCATAACATAAATAAATACCAAAGACCGGTCGGCAAATCAAGTGTTAAGTACCGCCCAGTTAATTGTGTTATACACAAAGACCTTGCCATCGTCTATAGTGTGTTTATCTTGCCTTTGTGGCGGCGTCCTGTTATATCCACATTCCTTTCTGTGCCCGCATCTGCAGCTACTGCGATTTTTATCGCGTCCTGCACGATCCGGCAACGGAACAGTCTTTTGTCGCGGCGCTTGTCGGCGAGATGGCGTTGCGTCTATCCGACGAAAGGGGTCTGCCCGCGCCGCTGACCACGCTCTACTTTGGTGGCGGTACGCCGACGACACTCTCCGAGCAATCCTGGCGTCGCATTTTCGCCACCGTTCGCAATTATTTCAGTTTTGGTGAAACCGCGGAGATCACCGTGGAAGCCAATCCCGAATCAGCGACTGCGGAAAAGCTACAACTTTTGCACGAACTCGGTGTCAACCGGGTTTCATTTGGCGCGCAGTCTTTCAGCGCCGCCAATCTCGAACGCCTTGGCCGCATCCACAACGTCGAACAAATCGCTTTGGCGGTGCAAAACGCGCGACAAGCGGACATTCGCAATGTCTCGCTTGATCTAATCTATGGCCTACCGGATGAGACTGATAGCAGTCTCGACTTTGATCTGAAGGCGGCTACCGCACTAACGCCACAGCATCTGTCGTTCTATGCGCTGACACTCGAGGGTGAAGTCCCGTTGCGCCATCAAGTCCAACGCCAAGAGGTCTCTTTGCCCAACGACGACCACATAACCAAACGCTATGTCACCGCCATCGAATTCCTCGGCGGTCGCGGCTACCAGCATTATGAGATTTCCAACTTTGCCGTCCCGGGCTACGAATGCCGCCACAATCTCGCCTACTGGGAACAGCGTGACTATTTTGCTTTCGGCCCCGCCGCAGTCGCGACTCTGAATGGCAAGCGGATTCGCAACGAACCTGACCTCGCGACCTATATCAAGAATTTGTCGGCGGGTCGCCTGCCGCCGCACGAAATCGAGCATCTTACCGGGTCAAAACGACTGCTGGAAACGATCATGCTCTCTCTGCGTCTCACGAGCGGTCTCGACATCACTCTCCTGCGCGACAGCTTCGGCTACGATATCCTCATCAAACGTGGTGATCTCTTGGCGAAACTGCGGGGAGTTGGCGACCTTGTTGTTGCCGACGGCTTCATCCGACTCACCGGGCAGGGGATGTTTCGCTCCGATTTGATAGCCTCGTCGCTTTGCCCTGATTTCGTTTAATGGACACGATAAGTTCTTTCATGCACAAGGTGCATGTATTTGATAGAGAATCACGTTGCCGTAAGGCGTATACACAGGATAGGAGATAGTATCGAATGGTCAAAATCACTTTTCACGGTCACTCCTGTTTCGAAATCGACGCCGATGGTCATCGCCTTGTAATTGATCCGTTCATCAAGAATAACCCTCTCTGTAAGATCAAACCGGAGGATGTCAAGGCAGACTATGTGCTCATCTCGCACGGTCATGGCGATCACTGGGGGGACGCACCACTCATTGCCTCTCGCAATAAGGCCACTGTGATAGCCAGCTTCGAGTTGTCTCAATATGCATCCAAGCAAGGTCTCAAGTCGCACCCGCTGCATATCGGCGGCAGCGCCAAGTTTCCGTTCGGGTGGGTCAAGCTGACGATTGCTCATCACGGTTCCACTTTGGAGAGTTCCCAGGAGCATGGCGGCAGCCCAACCGGAATACTGGTCAACATCGGCGGCAAGACGATCTATCACGCCGGCGACACCGGGCTGTTTCTCGACATGCAGCTAATTGGCGAAATGAACCCTATCGACCTGGCGCTATTACCGATTGGCGACAATTTTACGATGGGTCCTATCGATGCCGCCAAAGCCGTTGATTTCCTGAAGCCGAAGAAGGTCGTGCCGATGCATTACAACACGTTTGACCTGATCAAGCAAGATCCTCAGCAGTTCGTTGATTTGCTGCGTGGCAAGCCGGTGGAGTGCATTGTTATGAACTCCGGCGACACTATCGAGATTTGATTGATAGTGCTCGTTCCCGCTGCTGGGGAGCGGAAAGTAGTAAGTGCGCTACTTCCTCGCCCTGATTCTCTTTCTGACTTTGTCCCATGAGTCCGTGATCAAGAAACTCTCATCCATGTTTCCGACCATCCTGACAAACTTCTCCCATGGCACTGCGAACGTCAATACTCCCGGCTCCACATACGGGCGCGCCGACACATCGAACATCCCCAGTACTCCTTTTGGATGTTCAGATTTGCTCTCGAAATACGGATGATAGACTATCGAAGAACATCCGGCGCCGAACGGGGCGATCACGCCCTGCGATGATGGCTCGTCGAAGTTCGCCAGTGTAAACAGACCGGAGAGCACATCCGCAGCGGCAAAGAAGGCGACGATCAATGGTTCGTCCTGTTTTTCCAGACGATCCCAGCGCTTGCAGATCAGGAATTCAGCCGGTGCTGTAAATGCGGGATGCTGCCGCAATTGCTCCTTCACCAACTCAGGCGTTTTTTTGTACCGTTCCCCTTCCAGTTCGCCATCAATGCCATAGGATAGAAAATACTCGAAATTGGATCGCAGGTGCTGTGAAAAGCCGCAGTACCGTTTGCCGCCGGCGCAACCGATTGCCTGGTTCGAAAATGCTAAAGACTCGCCGCGGCGCACTCGGCCCAGTTCGCCGATCAGACAGCGCCATTCCTTGGGATTCGTGGCCTTTGGCGCGCATCCCTCGTCGTTCGAATAGTAGAAAGTGATCGGCAGGTCTGCGCCCGCGAAGTACTTGTTCCAGCGATCAAGAAAAAGCTCTTTCAACTGCATGTCCATACAACACCTCGAAGGTTTAGGAACAATCGTTCTTCTTGATAAAAGATACGCGCTCTCAACGATCAATAGCAAGCGCTTCTGAACACTCTTCGTTGCTGCGCATCATACAGTTTGTTCTGGCGCGGCTCCGAGACGGTCGGCGATACAGGGATTATTTGTGGCGACTGCACCGGATTCTGTATAACTTGCCTTCCGATGAACTTAAGGAAACTGTTTCTCTGGCTCGTTATCAGCGTTGTTGCGCTGTTTGTCGTGGCGGTTGTGCTAATCAAGCTTCTGGTATCGCCAAGCACAGTGGCCGCCCAGATCACGCCACGCCTTGAACGCATTTTCGACCGCCCGGTAGAGATTGGTAAAACCGAGCTGACAATCTTCTCCGGTGTCGGCGTGCGGATCCATGACATCAAGGTTCAAAATCCGCCGCCGTTTACAAACATCCCTCTAGCAAGTATCTCTGCGATCGACATCAAGCTGAAGCTTTTGCCTCTTCTGGTGGGGAGTCTGCAGTTGAAAGAGATCAACATCCAGGGCGGTCAGTTCTACTTGGTGAAGGACTCCACCGGCGCCGGCAATCTGACGGCTCTGTCGTTGGAGCGCCTGCGCAAGGCAGCACAAGGCGACGATGAAAACGAAGTGGTCTGCCGCAGAATTGGGCTACACAACGGGCGGCTGCTTTTCCGCAATGACTCCACCGGTACCCGCCTGGTGTTAGGCAAGATTGACGCCCACTTGGAGATCGGCAGTGGCACTCAACCCCAAGTTGAAAGCGATCTACGCATCGATTCGCTTTTCCGGTGGTCTGATCTTGGCAACTTCCTCATCAGCCCAAGCGCAGGAGAGTTGAGTTGGCAGGGAAGTTATGCGCTGGCTTCCGACTCACTCGTCATCGACCGCTGCGACTGGCGTTTCGACAAGATCACCGGGCGACTCGATGGCGCTATCGCCAAACCGACCAGTGAACCACATTTCAATATGCACATTATTTCCGAACACACGGATTTGGCCGATTGCTATGACTCCCGCATCATCGCGGCTATTCCTTTCCTGCGCAACCTGCAACTCGGCGGCGACCTTCGCATCGACATCGCTTTGCGTGGCGGCCTCCGCGACAGCAGGACAACGACTGTGCGTGGCAAGATTACCGTTACCAATGCTACTGCGAAATTTCCCGACAATGACGTGTTGCTGAAAGCAAAGCTGGTGGAGAGCGATTTTAGTGAGCAATCGCTCTCCGTGTTCACCCAAGAAGCCACCATCGGCGCCGTACCGTCACTCTTGCGCGTGGCTGTTGATGATTTCCGTGCGCCGACGATTTCCGGCGAACTGCAGTTGTCCTGCGACGCCCACGTTCTCGGTCGTCTGCTTCGTCTCGATAGAAGCAAACAGCTTTCCGGCAATGTCAGTGTATCACTGTCCGGTTTCGTGAAGTCGGCTGATCGCGAGCAAGCGCGACTATTCGGCTCTGTTTCTTTGAGTGGGCTGTCCTATCACGACCCCAACGAGAGATTGGCAATTGACACTCTGAATCTTGAACTCAATTTGACCGGCAACGATGCCGATCTCTCGCGTTTCGAGCTGTCATTAGGCGGTTACGAAGTGCAATTGAACGGCAAGCTGATTGACCTCGCTCCTTATCTGGCTTCACAGCGAAAACCGCACAAGCGCCCGCGGTTCGATTTCACCTGTAGCGCCGACTCGTTTGCTCTCGGACTTCTGGCTGAAGGGTATCGAGGTTCAGGTGACACGACGACGATTCTGCGCCTGCTCGATTTCTTCTCCGACTTTGATTCTCACGGATCCCTACAAATCGGCAATGGTCTTGTTGCCGGCGTAGTGTTCGACGACCTCCAAGCGAGTGTCTCTGTCGTGAACCGGATCGTTTCATCCGATTCGCTTACCTGTAATTTGTTTGGCAGGGCGGCTGATGTCGATGTCGTCGTTGATCTCAACGACCTGCTTGTTCCTGAGTTTGATCTCGACTACGTCGGCGCCGGAATTGAAGCAAACGACTTCCTGACAGGGTTGACGCGGTTCGCGGATCATCTCTACGGTCGCATGGACGTACAGGCCAGCTTCAAAGGCAGAGGGCTGTTGCAAGATCAGATCCTATCGTCCTTAACCGTCAACGGCAAAGCCAAGCTGAGCGATGGCAAAGTCGTAAATCTAAACGTCGCCGACGTTCTTGTTTCCCGGTTCGGACTGGATGCTCTGCAACATGGCGAGTTTGACGATCTCCAAACCGGCTTTTCGGTCGAAAACAGGTCTCTCCAGTTCAATCCCCTTACAATCAAGGCAGGCAAACTCGTATATCAGATCGAGGGCGCGGTTGATTTCGACGGCGGCTTCGACTGTCGCGCTACACGCACTCTCTCCAAGGATGATGCGCGTACGCTGTTGGAGCATCCGGATGCCAAAGGTCTTGCGACCGGCCGCAACATTGGTAAAGCGGTCTTCCGGTTGACCGGAAGCGCCGACACCGCGTTCGTTCAACTTGAGGCGCTGCTGCCAAAAGATTGAATTCTCGTACAACATTCGCCGATGATTGTGAATAGATGATTAGAGATGACTTCAAAGCTATTTACCGCAACGACCCTGCCGCTCGCGGCCTAGAGCCGATTCTGTATGCGGGTCTGCACGCCATTTTCTGGCAACGGGTGGCGCACCGCCTCTACAAATGGAAGTTGCGCTTCATCGCCCGCCTGATTTCGCAATTGACACGCTTTTTCACCGGCATCGAAATCCACCCCGGCGCAACTTTGGGCAAAGGATTGTTTATCGATCATGGCATGGGTCTGGTCGTCGGCGAGACTACCCAGATCGGAGAAGATTGCGTGCTGTTCCACAATGTGACGTTAGGTGGTACCGGCAAACATGCGGGCAAACGACACCCGACTCTGGGCAACAACGTACTGGTCGGTACCGGCGCAATCATCCTGGGGCCCGTCAACATCGGCAACAACGTTTACATCGGCGCCAATACTTTCATCTATATGTGCGATGTGCCTGATAACGCTACCGTAGTCGGTACACCGGGGCGCATCGTGCGCCTGGACGGCCGGGCTGTCGATCTCCCGCTGCCACGCACCATCCATCCCGCCGAAAAACAGCCTTAGGCGGGGCGATACTCCCGCCATTGCGAAGAACTCCGATGCACAGCTCCGGAGCGACGCAACAATCTCGGTCTTGGCATCTTCCGTTTTGCCTGCGTATATTGGACAAGTGAAACGGGTCCTGCTTGCCATTCTGATTGCCATTGTCGGTCTCCCCACAATCGCGAACACCTCTCACTTTCGCTTTGTCGACGGCAACCCGCGTCAGAACGATCAGATGCGTTTGATTCTTGATGTCGCATCACTGCGTCTGACGAAGTTGCTTGACGTCAAACTTCCCGACACACTCACCGTCGCTATCGTCGAGACTCAGCAGCAGTTCGATTCGCTGGCAGGCGGCAGGATACCCGATTGGGGCGCCGGCGCTGCGGTACCGGCACGCGATCTGATCTTGTTGCGTCGGCCAATGATGAACCAGTATCCCGGTTCGCTGGCCGACCTGCTCGAACACGAACTAGCACACATCGCGCTGCATAATCGCGTCAATGGCAAATACGTGCCGCGCTTTATTGATGAAGGGTTTGCCTCGTGGTTTGCCGGGGAATGGACTTTCACCAATATCACGACCGTTGCGTCGGCACAGCTCACACGGTCACTTCTACCGCTGCAGAAAATCGATGACGTCAATAGTTTCCATGAGGCGCAGGCCAGTCTCGCTTATTCGCAGAGTTACCTCGTGGTGTTCTACATCTACCAGCGCTTTGGCGAACTCGGCTTCCTCGATTTGCTCGATGCCTTCGCCAGCGGCAAACAGGTTAGCGACGCCTTCCGCATCGCCCTGGGAGTCTCTTTCTGGGATTTCGAGCTGAATTACCGACGGTTTCTTGCAAGCAACTACACCGTCTTCACTATATTGTCAGACACTATGGGTTTCTGGATCATCCTTGCTGTCGTCGCGGTTATCGGATATCTTATGGTGCGAAAGCGCAAGAAAGACGCGCTTGGACGCTGGAAGGAAGAGGAGAAGTACGAAAGCACCGACTTCGACTACACCGGATCCGATGATGAACCTTGGAAAAACCCGACTGACAACGAAGACTCGGAAGACTTTTCGTCACGCCGCTGAGTACGTCGCCGTACTCATTTTCTATGCGCTGCTCCGGCTTTTGCCATACTATTTGCGCCGGAAACTTGCCGGTTTGTTTGGCAACATTTCCTATCTGGTCACGCCGCGCCGTGTGAGGATCGCCGTGGCGAATCTTCGCGCTTCTTTTCCGCATCTCCCTGCGTCCGAGAGGAAGCGAATTGTGCGACAGGTTTATCGCAATCTCGCCGCCAGCGCTATCGACGAGATCAATCTTGCTCGCGCCGTAGCAACTGTGGCGGTCGACGCGCAGACAGAATTACAGTTGGCGCATTTGCAGCGCCAGCACGAGCAGGGGAGACCGCTCCTTCTTGTCACCGGCCATTACGGTAACTGGGAAGTTCTGGCTCAGTTCCTGACGACACGATTCGAGAACGTCAGCTTTCTCGCCAAGGAGCAATCAAATCCTTACATCAACAAGATGATTAACCGGCTGCGCAGCGCGATGGGTGGCCATGTCATACCGACCAATATTGCGGCGCGAGTTGTGCCTAAACTGCTCAAGTCGGGTGGCGCCCTGATGCTGGCTGTTGATCAGGATGCCGGCAGGGAAGGGGTGATGATCGAATTTCTCGGCAGACCGGCAGCGTACTTTCGCGGCTGGGCTTTGTTCAGCTATCATTATCGAGTACCTGTGGCATTTATGTTTCTCAGACGTGATTCGCAGGGGTTTACTTTGGAGATTGCCGACATCGTTGAGCCAGACCTCACTGTTAATAAGGATGCCGAGATCAAACGGCTGCTGATTCTCTTCTCTGAACATCTTGCCGCCGCCGTAACTGCGCATCCAGAGCAGTGGCTTTGGACCCATCGCCGCTGGAAATCAGGCATTCCCTTTCCGAGATCGGATTGACCCAACGGCTCCTCTGTACCCAAGCCAGCCATCTTTCCTATTGACACGCCCAAGGTCAAACTCAATATTGGGTTGTATTAGCAGGCGGCTGTGGCTTGCCGCAGCGTTTAGGTTGGAGGAAGATGGCAACACCTGTCCACCCGGAAAACGGGGCACGATTTACCGGCAGCGTACTCGGTCTGGTTGTCTTCGCAATTCTGATCACCGGCTGCGGACCCAAGCAGCAAACCACATTGCCACCAACTCCGCCGCCGACGCAGGTCGCACCAGCAGTCGTGACCGATACCGTTGCGACGCCATCTTTGGACCCCGAGGCTCCTATTGAGCAGCGCCCCCTCAAATCAGGCTGGATTTTTAAGTCTCTGGTCAACGCCCGCAGCGATCCGTCAACCACAGCTCCGATAGTCACGAAGCTCAGTCGGGGAACGGAAATCAAGCTTGTTGCGAAGACGGGCCAATGGTGGAAAGTTCAACTGAGCGATAGTACGCTCGCCTATGTCCATGAATCAATGGTCTCGCAGGAACGTTATCTCGACCCCTGGACGCAATTTAAGCTTGGCGGACGACTGGCTGACACAACGCTGCAAATCATCACTGCTGTCACTGAACTCAAAGACAACGTCACCCCCTCAGCGGCGCTGACTGTCGCCGACAGTTGGGCATCATTCTCGAAGATCAAGAAACAGCGGGTGGCGCAGGCCGCATTTGCATATTGGAAGATGTGCTTGTCCAAAGCCGGTTATGACCCCAAAGGCACTGTCGTCGTTTTGCGTGATGCCGAAGGAGTCGATCTTGTGAAAGTCACTGCCAACGCCGACAAAACCACGGTCGACTTCTTGAAATAGGCCCGAAGGTCAAAACCGTTTCGGTTTTGGCACTTTGTGATTGTTGTCCTCGTGATTGTATAATACCTATGTCATGTTCAGATTGTGTCGGTACCTTCGAGGTTACCTTGTGCTCTTCCGCGCTCACATAACCGTCGAATGGCAGCGGCTATTGCTGGCCAATTCTGGTTAGCCGTGGAGGCAGTAGCAGGATGTCAAAACCGAAGCGGTCTTAACCTGCAGAACTCGCGGCAAGTATCTCCCGTGAGTCCTACGGTGTTTTTGTGAAGAGATTCACGAAGACTTGTGACTGCCAACCGTTTACGAAACGCGTCTCGCAAAACCCACCACTGAAATCCGATTCTCCATAAGAGGAGGTTTCCTATTGAGAATTGTGCGCAAATTCGTAGCTTTGCCATATCAGGTGAGAGCCTATGGGATTCTGGTCCGTCAGGCTCATTCTTTGAGACCACCTTTTCCATAGGAGGACAAGATGAGTAGAGCAGTCGCCATTAATGGTAGCCCTCGCAGGCAACATGGAGATACTGCGATGCTTCTTGCACCACTGATGCAGGGAATGAAAGACGCTGGATGCGACGTCGAGTTATCTTATGCCGCGGACCTGAAGGTCAGGTCCTGCAATTGCGCCGACATGTACTGCTGGTACAAAAAGCCCGGTAGCTGTTGTCTTAAGGATAACATGAATTCGCTCTACCCTCGATTATGGGAAGCCGACATTCTGATACTGGCTACCCCGGTTTATATTCCCCTGCCAGGAGAGATGCAAAACATCATCAACAGGCTTTGTCCACTGATCGAACCCTTGCTCGAAATTCGTGACGGCCGAACACGCGCCAGATTTCGTAAGGATGTAAAGATCCGAAAGATATTGCTGGTGTCCACGGGTGGGTGGTGGGAAAAGGGGAATTTTGAGACAGTCGTGAGAATAGCCAAAGAACTTGCCGAGGATGCCAGCGTGGAATTCGCCGGAGCTGTGATCAGACCTCATGCCTTTCTGATGAAGCAAGAGGGTAAGCTCACCAACGAGGGAGAAATTGTCGTCGAAGCTACCAGGAGAGCCGGTGAGGAATTAGTACGGAACGGAGCAATAAGTCAGGAGACCCTCGATGCCATTAGTCGTCCGCTCATTCCCGAAGGTCAACTCAGGGACGTGTACAACCGCCTGATACCGCAGCAATAGCCAGTTTGGCCGTAGTGTGATCTCGATACGTTGGGAACGACAAATACCATACTGGCGCGTGGGGTACCCGGCACATCACGCAGGCGGCTTAGAAACGATATCCTCAATTCTCTTATAGGCGAAGTACTCGCCCAAGTGTTCGACGAGTTCGAACGGTGAAGTCCCGGGAATGCTCTGAAAGGAGTAAGGAGTCTTCCGCGTTCGGCAATAGTAGTCAATAGCTGATTCCTCGGGCGCGTAGTCCGCTTCCAGTGGAAGCACCCCAAGAACACTGAATTGAATCTCATCGCAGACTCGACGGACCACATTCTCTTTGAGAGGTTTGTAGCCGATGAAGGGCGGATCGACCCAAGACACGGCGTATTTATTAGTTGCGGATGTATAGAACCCCTCGCCGCCTCCTGAAGGGAGTTCTACTTCGCAGAAAATGCTGTGGGGAAGACGATCAGCGCCACACTCGCGCATGTGCTTCTCGGCATGCCGAGACACGACCCCATATTTCTCCAAGAGTCTCTCCGCTATTTGAACAGTTCCCGGGAAAGGATGCCGAAAGTCAAATTCAACTGTTGGATCAATCGATGGGTCGGCAAACCCATCTTCTGTCAGTCTGCCTAGTTCCTCGGGTGAGAGCGTCTGTACATACTCTGCTATCTCTTTTACGATCGATTGAAACTCTCGCTTATGCGCTAGGAATCTGCATACTAAGAACGACAGTATCGAGTGTTTCTCCTGTTCCCCGAGTTCAACGTCCGTGATTCTCCAGAGCGGCAAACCTGCACGATGGCAGAGACGGTTCTTTCTAATATCGCGTTCTCTCTCTATTTCGTGGATCGGGCCATCGAACTCAACAGCAAATTCGGCCAGGCCCTCACCGTTCACAACCACGAAATCGAAACTAGCATCGTTGTAAGATTGCTTTTCCTTGCGAGAAAGAGGGGGATTCTCGACATGGGTGTCCAGTATCTCACAAACCTTCTGTTTCGGGAGGATGTAATAGCCGGTTCCATCCAGGCACTCATTGAGCGTGTGGGATGTCTTAAATTCACTAGTATTGAGGATCTTCTTCCTAATCACTCTCTTGACTCCGCAGGGTTTTCAGCAGGTGTCTTTGCGTGCGTCCTTGTCCGCTCAAGCCCCTACATCATCAACACAACTTTCGCCGTTGGTACTTCCGTCGAAGTGGCGGTTTCAAATGCTTTGAGAAAATCGCCAAAGGGGAACCGATGCGTGATGACTGGTGACGGATCGACCAGACCACCTGAGAGCAAGGCCGACATCTGATACCAGGTCTCGAACATCTTGCGCCCGTTGATGCCGATTACCGTAGCCCCCTTGAAGATGATGTAATTCGAGATATCCAATTTGACCGGTTCCGACGGCAGGCCGAACATCACATAGGTGCCGGCTTTGCGGAGCATCTTGAAGCCGCTGTCGTTGGCGGCTTGATTGCCTGCCATATCCAGCACGACATCGACGCCGCCGTGGGTTTCGTCTACGACGCGCTCGATGAACTTGCTATCCTTGGTGACATCAATAGTGTCGTGCGCGCCCATCTTGCGGCAGATATCGAGGTTGAAGGGAATCATACCGAGACTGTATATCTTCTCGGCGCCCACGGCTTTTGCAATACCACAGGCAAACGCTCCGGTAGGGCCGTCACCGATAATCGCGATTGTTTTGGTCGAGACATTCCCCGACATGACAACATAGGTCGCATTGCCGAACGGTTCATGAATCGAGGCGATTGCCGGATCAAGCGATTTGGCGACCTTCCAGCAGACGATTTCGGGCAGGGTGGCATACTCGGCGAAAATGCCGTCAGTGTCGACTCCCAAGATCACCAGATTGTCGCAGATGTGCATATTGCCCATCCGACACTGCTTGCAGACACCACAGGGGATATGCGATTCGGCGGCGATAAAGTCTCCGACCTTAAGTCCTTTGATTCCCTTGCCGATCTCGACAACTTCACCGCAACATTCGTGGCCGAAGATGAGCGGTGGTTTTAGCCGTCCCTGCGCCCAATTGTCCCAGTTGTAGATATGCTTGTCGGTGCCGCAGATAGACGCGGCCTTGACTTTGATCAAAACTTGATTATCATTGATTTTCGGTATCGGAACTTGCTTGAATTCAGCGCCCTTGGCACGTGACGCTTTGACACCAGCCCACATCGTTTCCACAGTTGCAATCCTTTCTACACGGCTGCTACAAGCCGCTTCTCGTCAGTTGGCAAAAATACGCACCCGACAGGAGATTGTCAACGAATTCACAAGCGGGACAATCGAGACAGTCCAGATAGCAATGCGGGACCCATGACGGGTCCCGCACGAGTATTCAAGATGGGTGTCTATCGGACGCTATCTGTTCATCGGCAGATTGACAACGCCTCGATTGGCTGCGCCGACAACTGGGGATTGCAGTTTCTGATAGAACTTACTGCCAACCAACACTTTGAAATCGACGTTGAAACGAACTTTCTCGCAGACGACATTCCACTGATCGTTCTTTCCGTCATGGTTGGTATCAGTTCCGGTGCATTCACAGTTCCTCCAGTAGGCCAGTGTGCAGTCGACGTTTCCTTCAAGGACATCCCCCAGTTCGTTGCCGTACTTGCTGAGGCGGATGTTGCCAAGTTCGGCAACAGTCGAAATACCGCAGTCGCACCCCGATTCGTCGGGATCGCCGATCACATGCAGGATGAAGTCATAGGTTTGGCCATCGTGCTGACACCGCAGATGGTGGTTGGAACCGTATGCTGCGAAACCACCCACTTTGGGATTATTCTGGGTAAATGCCCACATGGTACCGGCATCGTACATGCTGTCGGTGTAGACAACGTTTTCGTTGATCCAGAAGTCAAACTCATCGGCCGTCTGACCCGGTGTGAACCCGGAGAACACGATAGCGTTCTGTGAACCGTCATGCATCGGTTGTGAAGCATTGGCACTGTCAAAAACGAGGTTATAGGATGACGTGCTGCCCGGAGTGACGGAGGCCGTGACTCGACAATTCGGCTTCATACGCAGATTGCGGAAAGCGTTGGTGGTCTGGTTTTCCACGATGTTGACCTGCAAGGAATCAGGAAGATAGGCGTTATCAGGAGAAGTGGCCACGATCCAGAAGGTACCGGCGGGAAGATCAAACGTATAGTGTCCGTTGGAAATCGAACGTGAGTCTTCATACGGTTGATCCGCCACCCTGCCACGCGCGTAGACGTATAACTGACCGTCAAATAACGTGTCGTGTGTGGCATACTCGGGCAGTTGCCGTGCCTTCACATAAATGTCATTGATTACATTACCCTTGACCGTACCCACTCTCTTGGACAGCTTGATCGTCACTTCGGCGACCTGGTCTTTGGTGACGGTGACGCTGACCGACTTGTCGTTGTAGCCGGCCTTAGTTACAGCCAGGCTTTTGTCGCCGACCATCACGTTTTCAAACGTAAACCCGCCGGTGCCGTCAGTAGTCACGTCAGTGACATGTCCGGGTATCGGATTGGCGTCATCACCGCTGAGATGCACGTGTGCTCCGACGACGGCCCCGTAGGGAGATTCATTCTGCATCACATGTCCGGTTATGCCGCCGAAATCGCTGACAATCTTCCAGACTCTGAATGTCGTTTTGAGACTCGCCAACTGCACCCCCCAGGCTGCTTTGGCCGCAGAAGTCAATCTCTCCCCGATCAAACCGCCGGTGGCTATCGCTGACGAATATTGCAGTACAGAATATTTGTCGAGTTTTGCAAGAGTGGCGTCGGTGAAAGTATAACCGGCTATTTCCATCCAAACCGCCCGATACTGCGGACTGGAAATTACTTTTCTCATGATCCGCTTCGATACTTCCCAGGCTATGTCGCCATATCTCTTCTCCTCGCATAGCGCCTCGATCTTTGCCACGAAAATGGCGTCGTCAAAAAGAAATGAGACCACTTTCTCATACTGAGTCGACTTCAGGGAATAGCCCCAGCAGGTATTCCCTTCGATGACCATGTTGCCAGAATTCGTGAGGACGCTAAAGAGATTATGACAGAATTCGAGGGTGGTACCAACTAGGGCGTACCATACCAGCCGCTTTTCGTCAGCGGTCAGATTCGCCATGACATTGTCAGGGTCGTCTTTGAACCCGGGTCCGTAGACTTTGACATAGAGCGTATCATTGGGGTTACCAAGGTGGATTTGCAGTGGCTTTACCGACGGTGCCCAGGGAAGGTGGCTCGAGTTCTTGAAGAAGTCGAACATATTGCCATTAGGCCAGAGCAGGAGCATCTGTGTCGGTGCCTGAGAAGCGGTTTCGGCCACACAGATTGCAAATCGTCCATAGGCATTGGTAATCTCGAATGACGAACCACCCTTGTAACTCAACAAATGACCGCTCGTTTGCGTTGTCGGTATAATCCCGACCGAGTAGCCACTGCTCGTTTCTCCCAACATCATCGATTTGTTGCCGTTGTCACGCCCCTCAGGACTTCCCGCGGTCGGGAAGTAGGAGTTCACGAAGGCCACAACGGCATTCACGACGGCTTGAGCAATTTGGGCGTCTTCGGCAGCAAGACAACGGGGATTAGCGGTCATTTTCTGGCGCAACAGACTCTCCAACGTACTGATCTCCGGCAGCGTTTCCAACCTGTTGAGAACGGCGACAGCGTCGTCCCTCCTGCTCACGCAAACATGGGGACTCATGAAAACCAATGCAATCGTCGTTGAATGAACATCCAGCTGCAACTGGATATTCTTCTGTGGGTCAGGACAGATGCTAATCAACAGCGGTACGGTATCTTGATCGTATGCCGTCGCCACTCCGGGAACGTGAGTGTTGCCATTAATCTTGAAAGCGCCATTACTGTCGGCCTTCACATCATTCGCACCAAAACCGACTTGGATCTGACTCATAGTAATGCCGGCAGGATCAGGGAAAGTGAGGACACCGTTCATCTGCACGACAGTCTCAGCGGGAGTCGTGCCCTTATCCTTTTCGCTGCAGTGAACTAGTAGTGCTGCGGCCGTAAGCGCCGCAACGGTGATGCCGATCAGTTTGAATCTACGCATGATGTTGCTCCTCCTGAGGGGCGATATGACTAACTTGCATAGGCAATGTACACCATGTTCGGGCTTTTGTCAAGCGAATCGGCGGGGCAAGGTGGCTACCGGAACACAAAAGAGCGCCGCCGGTCTCTGTTGACCAGCGGCGCCGTTATCCTTGAGCCTACATGGAGGTCTCTAGACTGCTGTTTTTCTATCCTGATTGTTGCTTCCCGCTCGCCTATGGGTTTGGGTTGGTAGTGACGAGATAGTCAGTGCCGACAATGACGCGGAACTGAATTTCGAGTCGCGCTTGAGCACAATCGACATCCCAATGATCATTCTTTCCGTCATGATCCGTGTCGGTGCCGAGGCAACTGCATCTTTTCCAACCGGGCAAATTGGCCACAAAGGATCCGATCACCATGTCGCCGGGTTGCGTTCCCCACTTTTCGAGCAAGATAGCGCCGGGTGCACCGATACCACAATTGCAGCCCGATCTTTCAGTATCGCTGCTGTAGGCGAAACTCAACCGTGGAGTCGTGCCGTTTCTTTCCGTACAATGCTGCCGATTTGTGTTGAACATTACCGTCGCGGCGGCGCTTTGTTCGGGGCAACCAAAATTCTCAAATCCGCCGATGGCAACAGCACTTGCATCACTGATTCGCGATTGATTAAGTCCAATGAAGCACGCATCAAAGACGGTATTGGTTTGTCCTTTGACCGCATACAGCTGCATTATCGACATGGCGCCATTGTTGTTGCATGAATTTTGATAAACGGCAGGATTCGCCAATCCGATTTCCGCAAAATCAATGTCGTAAACCTGTTCGTAATCTCCGACGTTGTCCATGTTGAGCTTGATTGTGCCGTTCATGACGGGGTGCGGTCTTAGCATCAGGTCACGTGGAGCTTGTATGCTACCATCCGTGGGAATGCTGACGGAAAACGAATCAGGATAGTAGTCGTCGTGGGAGGCAATAACCCACCAATTGCCTGAAGGAAGAGAAATGTTATAGAGTCCGTCGTTAGCGTGGTAAGGACCACTCTCGTCGGACGATCCCACTCGATGAGCAATAATATCGACGGGTTCCCGGAAGGTGGTAGGAGTCACGGAATTGCGGATTAATACCTCATTCGTCACGCGCCCACTGAACCCACCGGTTTGACGCTCCAATACAATGTTGGCGGTGACGGTCGTATTCACGGCAATCACGGCAGTCACTGAGCCGGTACGGTATCCGGTCTTGTTCGCCGTTATCGTCTTTTCGCCCACGCCAATACTTTCAAAGCGGTAGTGCCCCTGCGCATCAGTGGTCACTTGATGTGATGGATTCTGGGGATTGTTGTCATCGCCTTCGAGCGTAACGGTCGCCCCCGCAATGCCGTTCCCGCTGACATTGTCAGCGACCTGTCCGCTCACTGATCCATAATCTTCCCATTCTCGCCAGACCTTGAAGTTGGTGGCGAAATTGGCATTCGTCAACGCCAGCATAGTTTTGGCCACCGAGGTCAGGTTGTGTGTCGCGATGAGGGCTGTAAATGGGATCTTCACAAACTTTCCCAGCGTTGCCACCATATTGCCTGTCAGCGACATTCCGACGGCACTCGCCAGAAACGCGCGATAGTCGGCGGAAGTGACGGCTTGGCTCATTATCTGTTTGCACAGCCATATCGAGGCGCCGGTTGGGTTGTTGGCTTTGATGTACTCTTCAAGTCGTTGAACTATTTTCGCATTATCCACAACGAAGTTCCACCCCGTGCTGCTCCAGAGTCGGGCGACCTTCTCGTTGCCGAAAGTCCTTGGAACATTGCAGATTGCAGAAATGGCGGGGATGAACAACTCCATCGTGACGGTTGTAATCCCACCAGCATGTACATATTTCTTTTCAGTATGTGACAAGTTGTCCCAAGAATTGTTCGAATAAGACGAGAAACCGTAGCCGTACAGTTCCACCCAGGATGTGTCCTTGCCAGCGACGACGTCCATATTGAACCTGCGTTCTGAGGGAGGGAACGGTCGGTCACTTCTGATCCAGTCGAGCAGGTCGCCATTCGGGAAGACAAAGAAGGTGTCTTCAGGCGTGCAGCAATAGCACCAGCGGCCATAGGAGTTTGTTATCTTGTAGGTGCTGCCGCTTTCCCAAGTCAACCTCAGTCCGCTCATACTGTAACTGGGATCGATTTCCGGCGGACTGGTAGCCAATTTGGGTGCGCTTCCGGACAAAGCGCCCCCGACCGCAACCACCCGCTCACCGACTTCCTGCGGATAGGAGTTGAAATACGCCATCACCAATGCGCTAAGACTTGCATCGATTTCGGCATCCTCTGTCCCGAGCGCTGCCGGATCTGCTGATAGTTTCGCGGTGACAAGATCTTCAAAATCTGTCAGTTCCGGTAGCCCTTCCAGTCGCTCAATGACCTCCTGAGCATGTGTTGGATCGGCTATGCAGATGAATGGATTAAGGAATGCGAGCGCGATTGCGGTCGAATGGGCATCGATCTCCAGATGCGCGCCGGCACTGGGATCGGGACATACACTCATCAGCGTTGGTATCTGCTGCTCATCGTAAGCCATGGCCACACCTACAACATGCCCGTTACCCTGGATTCTGAACGCGCCTGTCGTGTCAAGAGAGCTTTCATAATTGCCGAATCCGACTGTCAAGCCGTTCAACGCCGAAGTACCTAAACCGGGAAAACTGACTGTGCCGCTCATTTGCACAATCGCCTGTGTTGGCGTTGTACCCCTATCCTTGCTTGGGCATCCAATGAACTGGGTCAGACTTACCGCTGCAATCAGCAGAACACTCAGAACTTTAGCTCTATTCATCTGGGCCGCTCCTTTCACTATTAGGCGGACTATCAATCTGGAAATGGACTTACTAGTGGTATTCCCCCGTCATCGTCGATTCTAAGAGACTGAATCTATAGCCATCTTTCGGCAGATTGGGTGGTTTGCTGGAGGCTTAGCTCAGAATCTTTCCGGGAAATAGGAGGAAATCGCTGGTAATTATGGTTGGAATGGTGTAATATGATCATATGATTGCGCCGGAGGTCAAGAAGTACATCAACAGCGATCCACGTCACGAGGCTATCGCTAAACGCTTCGCTCATATTGAGTTTCCTGGGCATGAGACTGCCAAGCGCCTTTATAGCGCCGTTTTTCACGCCGATTTCGAGTTCTACTCTCACTTCATTGGTCGTTTTGACTGCCAATATCAGAAATCACCGGAGCAAGTTGTCGAGGGTATGCTCGAGGGTTTTGGCGGCCACTGTATTGAGAAGAATCTGGCCCTCAGATATCTCTTCGGTGAGTCAGGTTTCGACAATGTTGATTGCATTTTCGGGGGCTCGATTCGCGGCTCCAATCGACCCTTTGACCCTCGCAAAGCCGACGAAGTTGGTATCGGCTCGGTGGTTTCCGGGTTTGCCCTACCACAGATTCTGCATTGCTCGGTCCTTCTGCGAGTAAATGGGAACGAGTACATCTTCGATCCTAACAACGGTCGCATGGGTCCCATTATCACGAGCGCCGAAGAAACGCGCCAACTACTGCGCGACGAGGACAAAGCCTACTACGAGATGTATAACGGCAAGATGTACTATCAGCAGATACCACAGCGCTACCGGGAGCGGGTGCTGTGCGTGAATAAAGGGGATGAAGTCTTTGGGTTGCTGATGGTAGAGCGGCTCGG